>Ga0190367_1000608_pt1 | contig 24825 bp, 22 predicted proteins | sample 4872181011_MG_FD_171838 | JGI IMG/M metagenome (GOLD analysis project Ga0190367, IMG submission 171838) | Hydrothermal vent microbial mat bacterial communities from Southern Trench, Guaymas Basin, Mexico - 4872-18-10-11_MG | ecosystem: Environmental > Aquatic > Marine > Hydrothermal vents >...
GACTGTACTATTACATAAAAATTTATAAATATGTGCATTAATGCACATATTTATAAACCCACCGCTACTTCAGAAATGTGGAGAGAAAAGCAAGTGATGGAGTATGGGACAGAAGAACAATAGCAGGAACTACAATTACGCTGAAATCGGCAGTATCCTTCCTAAGGGCACCCTCGCGCTGATAGCGGTATTCGTAATAACATACGAGTCGTCCCTAGTGTTAACCATGTATATGAATCCGAATCTCGGCGCCCTTAAGTTTTTACCATTAAATTTCGGAATACTGGTGATTTCTGTGGTAGGACTCGCCACATTATATAAAATTCCAAAATATGCGCCATATATTTTGATAGCATCCTTCATGATGCTATTTGTTGACTCTCTTAACACGTTACTCATCGTTTTTGTGTTTTCGCCGTATATGGTGCAGGTTTACTTTATAATCTCCGAAATCGGTGCGATGATTATCGTGATGTTCGGTACACATGCAATAATCGACGCCATATTATTACCAAAGACGAAGAAAAAGTTGCATAAAACGAATACTAACCCTTCATCCGGTGATGACTCTCCCCTGCAACATTCGGATACCCCATACGCCGTGGAGCTGATAGACGTTGTTAAAATATACAAGGTCGGGCCAATAGAGGTGCCCGCACTTAATGGAGTCAATCTTAAAATCAAGAAGGGAGAGTTCGTTGCGATAATGGGGCCTTCGGGTTCTGGAAAGTCGACTCTGCTCAACCTGATAGGTGCTTTGGATAGACCGACGGCAGGGAAGGTTATTGTAGACGGAGTGGACATCTCACGACTTAATAAGAATGAGTTGGCGAGATTGAGGAATGAAAAAATAGGGTTTGTTTTTCAAGCGTTTAATTTGATCAACAGATCGTCCGTATTAAGGAATGTCGAGTTACCTGCAATTATAAAGGGAACTCCAAAGAAAGAAAGACAACGTAAAGCAATAGAACTGCTTAGAACCCTCGGACTCGAGGGAACTGAGAATAGAAATCCTAGATTTCTGAGCGGAGGTCAACAACAACGAGTTGCGATCGCACGCGCGCTAATAAACAACCCCAAAATAATTCTGGCTGATGAGCCGACCGGAAACCTTGACTCAAAGTCCGGTCGCGAGGTCATGAATTATCTGAGGATGATGAATGAGAGGTTTGGGACCACGGTAATAGTCGTGACCCATGATAGAGAGATCGCCGAGATGGCGGATAGAATTGTACACATTCGGGACGGAAAAATAGTTAAGGAGGAGGTTTTGAGAAATGATGGTCGGGAAAATTCGTGAGAAGTGCGAAACATTTCCTAAAGTAGCATTAATGTCGATTTTGGTGGCAGTATTATTTTTAAATATTCTTGTGGCTGCGAATTATTGGGTAAGAGTTGCAAAAGCCCAAGTGGACGTGGATTTCGAAATTATAAGTGTTGAGTGGGGCGCAGATCCCACACCGGGTGCTACGGATGTCCCACTGACAATTACCGTAAAGAACCTATCTAACAGAACTATCAAATGTACCGGGATTCTGTACCTAAAACCTCCCTTTAGGAACTACCTCAATGACAGTTATATTGCGAAATCTGTTGCACATCCGACTGAGAGTCCCTACCTTGAACCGACTGAGGAAATTCCGCCATACGGAACATTCACGTTTGATTATAGACTTAATATAGCATTAAATGCTACAAAAGGATACTATAGTGTGAATTTAACAATAATGTACGAGTATGAGGAAAGTGTAGATGTATGGCAAGAGGGTGGAGCGAAGAATTACACAGTCATACTCGTAATATACAACCGTGCACCCGAGGTAGAGTCGTATACTCCCGCGAGTACTGATGTGAACATTCAGGTGGGGTCGAGTGTCCAGTTTTCAGTTGTATGCACAGACCCCGACAATGACTCACTAAATTATGAGTGGAAGCTTGATGGCGTAGTGGTCTCCCGGACGAACAATTACACATATACTCCTAAGAGTGAGGATGTTGGACAGCATACGCTCGAGTTTACAGTTGACGACGGAAATCTTAGCACTTCGCTTACATGGACGATTACAGTCACGAGAGCACCCGTTACAAGCCTATCTGTTAGCACGTATTATCTTTATGCGGGCTTTGAGAACCAAATTCATGTGAACATAAGCAACAGTGAATGGAACGGTAGAGTTGATGTCAGCATAGGAGTACAGAACCCATTGGTTCTAAAGAGTAATCAGACACTCATGTACAAGGATGTCAAGCCAAATGATACCATTATCGTGCCGATAACAGTGTTCGTTCCGGAGGCCGCAATGGGAAATGCTCTCGCAATTACAGTGACGGTGAGTTACATGGACGTTTTCGGAAATAGTTACAGGGATAGTTTCACAATAAACTTCATGATAAGAGGACGTGTGTGGATGATAGTTTACGATGTGAGTGTTGCGCCCGAAACTGCAAAGCCGGGTGACATGATACAAGTCTCGGGCACGTTGCTTAATAAGGGAACCGTCACGGCGAAATTTGTGAATGTATCTATAGTTCCAAGTGATGTGTTTCTAAAGACAAAGGATTGGATGTCATTCGTTGGGGAGGTTGACGTTAATTCTCCGACCCCGTTCACTGTTTGTGCATATGTCAACTCCTCTGTCAACTCCTCGGCGAGTAAGGAAACCTACATTCTCACGATAAAGATAGAATTCTATGACGACCTCTACAATAAGTTTGAAATGTACTATAATGTGAGTGTGACCGTACAGGAGGTCGAACAACAGAGCACTCCGGTTAAACATCCTGTTCAGCAGTTCGTGGAGCAGGGGGGTCTCATGGCTTCAGCGGTTGGAGTCATTGCAGTAACGTTAGTACTGATTTATTTGAGGAGGATGGTGGGAGGCGGAGCATAATGATAGGAGGAAAAATTCTTTCGCTGATGTCGCTTTCGCTTGAGGCCTTGCGTGAAAGGAAGTTAAGGGCCTCCCTGACGATACTTATGGTGGTGATAGGATGCGGATTGTTAGTTGCGGTTGATGCATTAAGTACGGGGACTCTGACATATATAGACGAACAGTTCTCATTACTTGGAATGAATCTGATAGTGGTGACGCCACAGTCAGCAGATTTTGAGATAACAGATAAAATAGTATCGGAGGTTAAGCAAATAGAGGGTGTCAAGGACGCAATACCATATATCCAGCAGATTGTTACGATAGAGTCGCGTGGGGAGTCACAGTCGATACCAGTTATTGGGATTGATCAAACAAAGTTGAATTTGATACTCCCTAAGTTATCAGTAAAGGAGGGAAGCATTGTACAACCAACAGACAACATTGGAATCCTGCTCGGGAATCTAGTTGCATATTTGCCCGGGGGCAAAGTGTTTGCCGAGGTTGGACAAACGGTGAGACTCGAGTACTCGATATACTATGAGGGGAAGCAAATTGTAAAGAAGAAGAGTTTCTGCGTTCGTGGAATACTAGATTATATTGGTAGCGGAATTATCCCGATAGACAAAATGGCCTTTATTTCGTTGTCTGCGGCAAATTCTTTCTTTGAGAGAGGCGGAAAGTATGATGGTATTTACGTGATAACTGAAGACCCTGCTTACAACGATAAAATCATGGAAGTCCTTAAGGAAAGGTACAATGTCGCAGTATTATCCCCGAAATCGATAATAGACACCATCCGCGATGTCAGCAATGCGGTATCCTTCTTTGTACTTGAGGTTGCAGCAATATCGTTACTTGTTGCGTCCGTGGGAATAATAACGACGCTATGGACCTCCGTGTTAGAGCGAGTTAGAGAAATAGGAATTCTGAAGTCTATAGGATTCCGTGAAAGAGATATCCTTCTTCTGTTCCTATTCGAAGCCATAATTATTGGAAGTGTAGGTGGAGGTATTGGTCTGGTGTTCGGGATCGGATTAACTAAAGTTCTAACACTTTTTGTATCTTCTAATTTCTTATCGGGTGTACAGCCAATATTCACGCTGAAAGCCTTCGTAGGAACATGGGTGTTATGTGTAGTATTAAGTGCCATCGCCGGATTTTATCCTTCGTGGCGCGCTTCTAGACTGGATCCAGTGGTCGCATTAAGATACGAATGACGGTGATGTGTATGAATGAGATTGTGGTTAGTGATAATCTGACAAAAAGATTTGGGAAAATAACCGCGGTGGACCACATTTCTTTCGAGGTTTATGAAGGGGAAATTTTCGGATTTTTAGGGCCAAATGGCGCCGGAAAGACAACTACAATAAACATGCTCATAACGCTTTTAAGACCAGACGAGGGAACTGCAAGCGTCTGCGGGCATGATATCTTAAAGGAACCTAACAAGGTTAGGGAAAGGATAGGTGTTGTCTTTCAAGACAGGACTGTAGATGGTTATTTGAGTGGATGGGACAACCTTAAAGTGCATGGCCTCGTTTACGGAATAAATAATGACGCTCTTGAAAATAAAATACGAGAGTTGTTGAAATTTGTGGAGTTGGAAGAATGGGCAAATGTGTTGGTGAAATATTATAGTGGCGGAATGACTCGAAGACTCGAGATTGCGAGAGCACTTTTGAATGAACCTGAGGTTCTTTTCCTAGATGAACCGACACTGGGGCTTGATCCCCAAGCTAGACTTCACATATGGGAGTACTTGCTTGATTTGAAGAGGAAGAAAAAGATGACAATATTTCTGACGACCCATTACATGGACGAAGCGGATAGACTTTGTGACCGTATAGCGATAATAGACCACGGAAAAATAATCGCCATGGGGTCTCCTCAAGAACTTAAATCGATGATTTCCGGTGAAATCATTTATGTAAGAACAAATACACCAATGGACGCGCTGCTATTAAAGCAACATCTGGAAAAGCAGGGATATTCGGCTAAGATGTTAGATCGCGATGGAGTTGTCTTTGTAAATGTAAAAAGAGCATCCGCGGAAATGCCAGTTATTCTGGAACTTGCGCAGAGGGCAGGAGTGAAAGTCGCTGAGGTTAGATACAGTACTCCTACACTTGATGACGTTTTTATTCACCTTACTGGGAGAAGTTTGCGAGATGAAAGGATTGGATCCTTTGAACGCATAAGGGAGATGATGCGACGATGGCGCGCCAGGTAAACGTTTCTAGGCATTTTAGAGTAATATATGCGATGTGGTATCGGCAGGTCAAGAGATTTTTGAACATGAAGGCCAGAGTTGTAAGTAGCATCGTACAACCGATAATGTGGCTTGCATTATTCGGTGTGGGATTCAGAAGGTTCGCAACACCAATGGGATTCGATTACCTTGCGTTCTTGGCTCCAGGCGTTGTTATGATGGCTGCATTTGTTGTAGGGTTTCAGGCGGGAGCCTCACTAATATGGGATAAGGAGTTCGGCTATTTTAAGGAGATTCTTGTGGCGCCAGCGCCGCGCGCGGCATCACTCATAGGTCGATGTTTAGGAGATGCGACATTGGCTCTTTTGAATTCTTTTATAATTTTGGTTGCAGTATACTTCTTTGTTCCATCGATAAACGTCATAGGGATCCTCTTTGTCACGGCAGTAGCTTTCTTAATAGCGTTATGCTTTACATCCCTTGGCACCCTGATAGCGATGCATATTCGTAACTTAGAAACGTTCCAACTGGTCATGATGCTCTCAATAATGCCTCTGATGTTCCTGAGTAGCATATTTTACCCAATAGACTCTATGGACTTCTGGATGAGGACCGCGGCGATGTTGAATCCCTTAACATATGGAGCAGAGCTTGCAAGGTACTTTTTGGTTCCATCCGTGTCTTCTCTATCGGGTATGCAGGCGTTACAGTATTTCGTCATATTAGTAGTAATAACACTTGTGCTGCTTGAAATATCGATATTCTTCTTCAGAAAACTGACGATGGGGTGACGTGGTCAGCCTATTGCATTTTTTCCAACTGCGGATATCAGTATCTCCCAATCTTTCTCCGTCCGAGCGAAGACGTGGCAATTCCCAATTTTGACGTTCTTTAAATACCTAGTTACCGTAAAGTATGCAGTTAACATCTCGTAGAGCGTAGGTGGCCTCACGTTTTTTAGTTTATATGCGGGAAAGAATGCAAGCAATGTGAAAGGAATCTTGGGATCGATCTCAGCTAGGTGATGTGCTATTTTTTCGAGTTCCGCAATCTCGACCCAGCCGGGTATGTAAAGGCTGAGAACCTCGAGAACGAATCCTCTATCCAGTATCTCAGCGGGTGATTGTAAGACTGTTTTGTTAGATGTTCCACATAGTTTCCTGTATACTTCCTCGCTATATGCCTTGATATCAAGCCAAAACGCATCGACACCAGCGCTTTTCAGCACATCTAGATTTTGCGGTGTAAGACCGTATCCATTCGTCTCAAATAATACCCACATGTTTTTACAGTGATCTTTTATCATCTCGGTCAATTGAGCGTAAAACTCCACTTGACATGCAAGATCACCGCCAGTGAAGGCGCAAATGTTCCTTGCAGGTCCATAACCCTGCGGACTCAGAATCACCTGATCGGGGCTCAGGACTCCAGGACATAGGGGTCCTCTTCTCCCTTCGATGACACACATTCCACAGCAGTGGCATAAATCGGTCGCATGCCACATAGTTGCCCTTTCACGCGGCTCGTATACCGTGACTTGCTCTTGGTATTCAGCAACGAGAAGTGCTATTTCCTCAGTGGACATCCACGTGCCGCTATATCTTTTTGTAAACTCGGCAGAATGGCACTTGAGACAATGATGATTGCATCCGCTCATGTAGATACTAAAATAATGCTCAGGCCTGCTCAGATGCGCCGCTTCTACCAACCTATACCACATGTTTCCCTCTTTTTTCAGAGTCGCTTTACATGCGGGAAGTAAGGATCCATCGGGCATTAACGTTTCACAAGCCCCACGTTCAAATCCCTGTTCTACCATCTTACAGCCCATAAGACCCCCACCTCCGTCTAACGGCTGTGAGGTTTTATTCCATCGGGCATTAGGCACAACGTTTTTAGACTTTACGATCCGCTAATCTCATTAGTGATGGATGAGTTTCAGGAGTTTGTCTGCAATATCAATTATCTCTTCGAGATATTTCAACTTGAGTTCTTCTCCGTGCAGACCTGCCATCAGAATTTCTTCTTTCTCGGGTAGTATAGCGAGTACGTTTTTATTTTTCATTTTCTCTAAAATTATCCTTGCTATTTTTTCATTCGCTCTGTTGATAACATAAAATAGCCTCTTTTCCAAACGGCGGCATATTTCATCGACCTTTTGCGCCAGAATGAGTGAATCCATGGACGGATCTATGACGAAAAGTATGATGTCGCACCCTTCTTCGACTCCCCTACCGAAATGCTCGACTCCGGCATCGGTATCAGCAAGCAGGATCTCATTATCTTTAAGTTTAATGTTCTTAATCAGTTTCCTAGAGACCGCGCCCATGGGACACGCGCATCCCTGACCGAAGTCGTGGATTTTTCCGATTGTTATCAAAAATATGTTCCCCTTTTTCTCGATACACTCTCGTGGCAGTTCTTCCGTGAAGAATTCTTTGTGCAAGAAGGTGGGCCCGGATCCCTTATTTAATTTTTCCAGTGCAGCTTTTCTCCCACCGAGAAACTCTATCAACTCCTTGGGTTGCTTTACTCCAAGATATCTATAGAGCCCGGGATTTGACTCATCGCAGTCCATTACGATAACTCGCCTGCCTAACCTTTCAAACGCCTTTGCAAGGAGCGCAACCACCGTGCTTTTGCCCGATCCACCTTTTCCACATACGATTATTTTCATCAGATCACCTTAGAACCCTTCATATTTGGCAATAATGCTTCTGATATACAAAAAATAGGAGGGGAGTATTAAGTTGTGCGGATTCTAGTTAGCGGATTTCCTGTAGCGATATGTACGTGTAGGGAACTATCAGTGCCAGTGGTGCCGTTATTGGAATGATAACGGGCACCGCCGCTTGTAATATTGATAACAATGATAACAGGCACGCCGTTGCGCCATAGATTCCTCCGATTAATATCGATAGTAACATTATCTTTTCTCTCTTCGATAACAGCAATGACTTTCGCTTGAAGAAAACATATCTTCTGGCAAACAAACTTATACCAGCGCCCGCCAGCGCAAATCCCGCTGATGCGCTTATTATTGAAATTAGGGGGATGGTGCCAAATACTGTGCTAGGAACCAGCAAGATGGATGCCCCACCAGCTAATGCCCCCATCGCGGCACATAAAATCGTAAATGGAATAGAATTTGTCGGCGGTTTTATTTCCGTCTTCTTCTTTCTCCTTATTAGCTTCCGCAACTTCGATAGGTATTTCAGATAGCGTAACGATGGTTTGCGCTCGCCATATCCTGCAGTTTCACTGCTAGTGACTGGAATCGATGGTGTAGCAACCGCGGATGGTGTAGCAGCCACTGTGCTTGATAATGATGATACGGCTACCGACGCTATCCCTGCTACTGCACCTGCTATGCTTCCAGTGGTGGTCGCGACAGCCGTACTTGTCTTAACACTTTCTACATACTTAAAGTCCCAGAAATGGATCGTTGTCAGATCGGGGTTTAATGACCATATGATTGTGTAGTTGTACCAAGTATCATCGTGCAGATAACTGGCGGTTTTCTGAAAGTTTAGGATAATCCCGGTGTGTTTACTGTACTTCATAACCGCATGGACAATTTCGTTCGTTGCATTTTTGTGCATTTCAAACAATATTTCCGTCACGTACTTGTCTCCCAGAAGTTCTTTCGTTTCGTACATGTTAATGGTTATGTTCTGCTCCTCGAAATTACCAATCAGGCTCTCTAAAGTTTCATTCACAAGAGACCAGTTGATTGGAAGGAGAGGTAGTGGTTCCCCCTCTAGTAGACTCCATTCCAACAGATACCCGATCTCCGAGAAGTTATACACCTTATCGTAATAGCCTGCCTCGCCCTCTTGTTCGTACTTGTAGCTTACGTTAAGCCATACGGAGGTGGCGTTCACGTTAAGAACCGAATATGTGTACGTATAGGTCCAATTTCCTTCCTCGAAAAATTCTCTACAAGTAACGGACCATATATCGCCCTTGGATACGCCGATACTTACTGATTGGTATGCCGCCATTGATGTCGGTGTTACTGCGATGAGAACTATTATAGAAATAGCAAATAGCAACGCTATCCCGATTTTTTCGATATCACTTTTCGTACTCAACAATTGCACCTTCGGTTCTGTATATGTGACCTCTCTCTCCTCGATTCTATAAATAAAGCTATCTCTTTCCGCCATTTTCGAGTAATTTTAATGCGATAAAATATCGGAGACCTATGCAAAGTGCGACATTATTGTTGATAGACGATGCTTCTGAGAGAAAACATGTTCCATATATTCCATCTGGTGTTATATTGAGTCGCTTCTAAAGACGATGTTGCCTCGGACAATTGTCAACTTCACACAGATGTTATTATCTATGATGGTGATGTTTGCGACTTTTCCAACGGTCAGCGATCCCATTTCCTGACTCATATTCAGGATCCGTGCTGGATTGTAAGATGCCATTCTAATTGCATCCTCTAGCGGTATTCCCGCGAACTTGATGACATTTCTAACCGCATCATCCATTGTCAGTACACTTCCGAATAGTCTCCCGTTTGGTAGCCAACATGCACCCCTTTCTACAATCACCTTCGTATCGCCAAATATCTTATACTCTCCTGGCTTTAAACCGCTGAATGATGTCGAATCGGTGATCAGACATATTTTATCCACCCCTTTTACCCGAATTAGTAATTTTACTACCGATGGATGTACATGTACACCATCCACTATTACATCAGCGGTAAGATCATCAATGATGAGTCCCGCGCCCACAGGGCCAGGAGATCTGTGATGAAATGCTCCCATTGCATTGAACATGTGCGTGATATGGGATAATCCTGCTTTTTGAGCCGCAATCATGCATTCAAACGTAGCGAGTGTGTGGCCTGCTGATGGCACGACTCCCATTTTTCTCGCAATCTCTATCACTTCAATGGCGCCCTTTAACTCTGGAGCGATTGTCACCATCCTTATTATTCCGTTACTCGCTTTGTACAGTTCTAGGAATTCTTCCTTTGAGGGAAGTCTTAGCCAGCGCGATGGTTGCGACCCCGCCTTTTCCTTATTCAGCCATGGCCCCTCGAGGTGTATCCCCAGTATCTCAGCGCCCGAGGTAACGCTGTTCACCGACATATGCACACTCTTTACCACGGAGAGGAGTCTTTCATGAGGTGCGGTAAACGTGGTTGCTAGAAACGCCGTTACACCATGTCTTGCAAAGTGTTCCGAGATCTTTCTCAGAGATTCTATGGACGCATCCATGACGTTACATCCAAGTGCTCCATGGGCGTGTATATCGATAAAACCGGGAACAATATGATATTTGCTGGCATCTATCACCTCTATTTTTTCCGTTGATGGAATGTCGATTACTGGACCCACATATGATATTCTCTCACCGTCGATGATTACCATTCCGTTTCTTATTCTCTTGAACGGTGTTATTACGTCCTTCCCTATGAGGGCAATTTTTCTGTCCCGAGGGGGCATGGTGCTCCCTCAACATGTGAAATTTTGTATTTGCATCAAATCGCAAGTACCGCTCCGCTATTCGTAATAACATCACGTCACATTACATTGTTTGGAGAATATTAATAAGATACTCCGGCAATAGAGATGCCATAGTTACACATTATTAACAGTGTATCATTGGGGATAGTTGGTGGGATAAAATGGGAGAAGAATTGGTGAGAGTGCTCGAATCAATAATAGAGAGGAAGATTAAAGAAGCAGTCCAGAAAATAAGCGGAGTCGATGTCGGTTCTCTTTTAAAGCGAATAGAGGATCTCGAAAATAGGGTTAACAGGATATACTCTCTGTTAACTTCGATAATCCCATCATACTTGGGCAGTACCGTTGAGGAGGGAGTTGGTGAGAGGCCTGAAGAGACAGGAGAGGGCGGGTTTGCAGAAACATCTTCGATGGCAGAGTCTTCAAAGGAGGCAACATTAGGAGAGGAGGAGATAATTGCAAACGAGTTGGTGGCGGAGCTTAAAATGATAGAGAGGGAATTAAGCGATCTAGAGGAGAGGCACAAGTCGGGCGAGATAACGAATGAGGAATATGAAAAGAGGAAAGTTGAACTCGAGGCTAGGAGGGTGACATTGAAGGAGTTACTGGATGAAGAAGAATAGTTAGATGTCGAGATCAAGTACCTTCCTTGGGTTTTCGTACAGCACTTTACGCTTTGTCTCCTCTTTTAGTGGTAATGCCATAAATTCGCTCACGACTCTTTTTCGCGGGAGAAGTGGATAATCCGTTCCAAACAGGGCCTTGTTCTTCAAAGGTCCATCCATGTACCTCAGTAAAACCTCCGGGAGATACTTAGGGGCCCAACCAGCGATATTAAAGTATACATTGGGGTGTCTTAACGCTAGCGCTAGGGTTTCCTCCGTCCATGGCCATCCAAAGTGCGCTATGATTATTTTCAGTTTAGGGAAGTCAACCGCCACGTCGTCGAGATATAACGGCCTACAATATTTTAGCCTGGTTCCCCGGTGAAATTGATTGCCCGTATGGAACAGTACCGGAACCCCTAGCTCTTCTGCTTTCTCGTAAATTGGGTAACATATGGGGTCATTTGGGAAGAGTTCCATCAAGTGTGGGAGAAGTTTTACACCTTTAAGTTCCAAATCTTGTATTGCGTGTTCCAATTCACGTACTGCGATTTGCCCCTTACGAGGATCGACCCCTGCAAATCCTATTAGTCTATCGGGGTACTTCTTTACCGTTTCTGCAACTAACTCGTTCGGTATCTTGTAATTGTATGTTGTTTCTGCGTCGATACCGACAACCACTGCCATCGTGACGCCCGCGGCATCCATGTCTTTTATTATGGTTTCGACCGTAAATGCGCTTGCGAACTTCTCCAAGGCCGTTTTTATATCCTTTAGGCCCTTGAAAACATCCGCGTATGGTCCGAACATTTCGAGAGGCGTTCTTTCAATGGCCTCCTTGATCCATAACTGAGAATGAGTATCTATTATCTTCATGTGGAATCACCACTATTTCTTGCAATATCAAAAAATTAAAGTTTGCTGATAACAATTAGAGGCGGTACGCTATTTTCGTTTCACGCCAGTGTCCGTAGCGCGTAGGAGATTCTGTGGATAAGAAAACATTTTCGATGCCAAATTTGTCCTTTAAGGATACAATTGTACTGAACTCGCTCATATCCGGTCGCCAGAACATTATTGATATATCCAAGCCGCGTGCTTTTAGTCTCTCTAATTCCTCCATGGCCTTCACTAGCTGGTTGTACTCGTCAGTTCCCTCCTCGGGTATTAATCCCTCCCACGGAGAAATATGGAGGATCAGCCCGTCCAGCACATCTATAAATTCTTCCATCCTGTATCCAAAGTTTTCAAAGAGACCTCCTATCCAATCGAAGAACGGGTCTATTTCCACCGCTAAATATAACTTTACGTTCTTTTCGTGTACGTTCTTTGATAATTCGCTTAATATCGACATGATATTATTGGATCTCCACCTTAACCAGCGCTCGTACATCTCTTTATCGGATTTAATCGCAGAGAAAGGTATATCTGCGGGTATTTTTTCATCCCTGGAGAGGGCCTCTCTGCAATCCCTACAGAAACAATACTCTACGTTTATGAAGCCAAATAGATGGAGTATTACCCCATGGGGTTTATATTCGCACAACTCGGTTATTAGTTTCATTAGATATCCGAAATATTCCTTATTTATTGGACAGATGAATCCTTCTGGAGTTTCGTTATTCGCGCGAACAGTTTTGTAATTTTTCCACATGAATGGATCAAAGTGCGTATAAAGTACAAAATATGTCGGTATTTCTAAAGTTGATGTGATCTCTGAGGCTTCTGGAATGAAATTTTCATTCTCCTTATCCGAGGGTGCAACTTTACTGGGAAAGTACGAGAAACCTTCTTCGTTCCTTGCGATGAGCGCAAGCCCTTTGAGAAAACCTCGGTATTCGTAAATAAATGATCGGGGGGAGGGTGCAGTTTTAGGAGAAATTACCGGTATTAGTCCCTTGTATATAATTTCCTTGACATTCACCATCAAGTCTCTTCCACCCGTCGTTCACCATGTATCGTCACTATAGGTTCCTTAGAGACATACTCACCGGTTCCCTTAACCTTATATTCGAGTTCTACCTGTTGCCCAGCAGGAACGCGTGGAACCTTCCACACCAAGTAAAGCACTCCTTCCTCTTCTCTAGTTTCGACTTCAGCGGTCTTAGGAGTCCACTCAACAACTTCGAATCCTCTTGGTATGACGTCCTTAACTTCTATATCCTCTAGCGGAACTTCGCCCGTATTGCTTAGCAAAATTGTTATTATGAACTCTCCGGCCGCTGCACCGGGTTCATAACTCTTTCCGCAGGTGTATCTTCTCTTAACGTATGTTATCCCTATCTTAGGCTCTCCCTCTGGCGTCTCAGCATCCGCGCCAGGTCCTGCGGGCTTTGCATAACCTGTAACTTTCAAGGGAGCTGGATATTCCATCGTCGGAAGTGGTCGCATTGCCCTAAACTGGTATGATACTACGAGTTTACCTCCAGGTTTAAGACCTCCAACTCTGTCGATTAGGTCGGTTACTTTTACAAGCATCTTGTGCTCAGTTTCTGCGGTTACCTCGGAGGGTTCCAGCAGAACCTCTATGCCATCTTCGACCGACCTTCCATCAACCTCGACCTTTATGTCCTCAGGTTGTGGTGGGACGAAGTGCTTGGGTATCAGGTCACTAAACTCGGCGGAATCTATCACTGCACTTCCTATATTTTCCAGTATTAGTATCGCGGTTAATGGTGTCACTTGGTATGCAGGTACACTTGGAGGCTCAAATCTCTTCTCGCATTTCACATCAACTACTGGTAATACTTTTTCCTTCTTCCTTATTGTACCCTTCAGGCTTCTATGTATATCATAAACAACTATGAAATCTACAACCTTATCGAGTTTCGGACTTTCTAATCCCTCAACCGTAAACTTGTGAATCCACTTGTCATTTGGTGCTACTTCTGCGTTTGGCTCAACCTCCACAATCTTCTGGTCTTGCATTGTCACGACGGCCTTCCTTACAAGGTATATCATGTCGCTTCTATTATGGAACTGGAGCGCGCATTCCCAAAAGCCGGGTCCCTTTTCGCTCTCCTCTATGTTGATCATGGTCATACTTCTGCCGATGGACTCGAGATGCGCATCAGCTATTGCTCTACAGTTTCCCTTTAACTCATACGTGACAATTATTTCTCCCATTCCGACGGGGTTTCCATCTTCACGAAGGGTCTTAGTATTAATCAGCATGAGGAGTTCAGCTTCTGGATCCATCTGAGGAATTTCCCAGATGATCTTCCTAGTATCCACTTCATATGTGACATTACCCTTCATTGCCTTTATTTCAGGCTCTTCAAAGCCGTCAGGAAGTTTCTTTTCGAGCCTGACGTTAAAAACAGGCATTGCGGTTTGATTCTTTAAGGTTATCGTGATTGATACGGGCATTTCTTTTCCTCTGCAGAAAGCTTGATGCGTTACCCCTTCTTCCTTTGCCCACGTGTCTATTACCTCTTTAACGTGAAGAACGGGTTCAGAAACGTTGACTTTATATTCTCGTGACCATCTGCCTCCGGGCTCCACCTCTCCCACGGTATACTCTCCCGAGGGAATATCAAGATTTTGTACATTGGACAAATGCAACTTTGCATTCCATATTCTCGAATTCTCACTTGGATTGATCACGGAGACCGCACCAGTGACCTTAAGTTCTTCGAGTTCGGAGTCGGGGCCGAGAACCACTTCCTCGGTTTCGCTGAAGTCCACAATAACCTTCTTTCCTTCCAAGCGTTCCACCCCTTCTTGCAATCACCCACCAGCAAAAGTCGTTATACCATTATCAACATTTCCCATAACGGTATTTAAGATTTCTAGGTTCTCAGAGGGGAACCATTCACTCTTATAACGGGGGTCGATGTCCGATGAGCGTCTCAAATTTTGCGAGTAGACACTACAAAAAAGTCCGTACCGAGCCGTCCCCAATTATCGCTCGTAAATGAGAGAGTATATGGTAAGTGCCATTTCATTCCAATACTGACCAATATAGATCGTAATAATATTCGCTATTAGAACATTTGATCGGTTGTTTATTGAGACAAAAATGATTATAATCTAGTATTTGTGATTTATTTGTCATTTTATCGAGGATCTGCGCTCAATTAGGGTACCGTACCCTACATATAATATTCTGTCTGGGGATAGTGCCTCAAGAACCTCGGGTCTATGAGTTATCGCTATTAAAGTTATTCCAGCAGATCTACATATCTCATTTAACTTTCTAGCAACTCTTTGTGCGGTCAGAGTATCCAAATGTGCTGCAAATTCGTCTATTACAAGTATGTTTGGCTTTTCTGCTAAAACTACAGCAAGTCTTGCCCTTTCTCTCTGCCCAGTTGAAAGTTCGCTGAACCTTGCCCTATAAAGAACTGCATCCGCCAGTCCGCATTTATTCAATATTTCAACCGCCAAGTACTGATCTCCGGTTATCGAGTATATTTTTTCGAGTAGCGTCAGGTCATCGAAGGTGGGCTCTATTTCTCCGGGTATAATTGCCGAAATTTTAGCATTATCAGGTAGCTTTATCGTTCCTGAATCCGGCTTATACAATATGTCGAACTTCTCGTCACCCAATTTCTCTCTTAACGCCTTCTCATACTCCTTGGATGCGCCTACTATCAGTCTGGCAAATGTGGTCTTCCCGGCCCCACTTGCTCCGACAACAACTATAACCTCTCCGGGATGAATTTTCAAATTAACATCCCTGAAGACTGCTTGTTCTATTACTCTAGACTCCACTCCGAAGGCTCTCAACAAATCTCTCAGCGCTCCTGGCAATCTTGTTAGATCTAACTCGCTTTCATACCTTTTAGTTACGTCTATGAACTCTATTGGTGATGATATTTTCTCAACCGTGCCATATCTTGGCTTGAAAAGAACTCCTCCATGTTTTGACGCGTATTTGTCATTTTTCAGGAAGAACTCTAGTTTTTCACGAGCTTTGTCTGTTATCGGGTAATAAAGTACGGGTCTTCCTCCGGCAGTGTCCCAAACATATTTAAATCCTATTTTCTCGAAAAACGGGTGGGCTCTTGCCATTTGTGCGATCGTTTCCACCATATGCTTGGGAAGCTTCATTTCGGGAACTGCCCTCTCCTTGATCCACTCAACGGCAAGCTTTGCACTCAGAGCACCCAGTCCATCCGCTCTATAATCTGGGTGCACAACAACTCTTGCAATTCGGCTGACTTGAGTCTCACATTGACGCAAAGCTTCCCATTTGGCCTCTTCCCATATCTTCTGGATCGCTATTCTTCTACCGTACTTCCTTCTTAGTTTCGCTATCTTCTCTCTCGCTATCTTTTCCGGCCAGAAGACGGGATGGAACCAATCCTCTTCGAATACTTTTTCGCGGATGTTTCTTTCAATGATCACTTTTCCGTCCTCTTCTACCCTTCTGTGCATCGATGGAACCGGAGGATCCACCCTGACGTATGCTATTATTCTAGGCTCATAGGGTTTTCTTTCCAGCAGCTCCAGCACAAGGAATCTTGACGCCGGGGTGCTTCCCCTGATCTCGAGAATATGCACCATTTCGGAGGTTTTACAGTTAGGGCATTCAGGTTTAGTGTTCGCTTCCAGAATTTCGTTGCATTTCTCGCATCTCCATAGTGCGACGATTTCCTCCTTGCTTGCATAGTGGTACTGTTCGAGAGATGCTATTGCTTCGTAATCGGACTCAAATACCGCCTCACGCGCTTTTATCTTGTATTCGTACAGTATTTTTCCTGTGACCGGGTCGGGGCGAGAGTGAGTTACCTCTCGTGAAAAGACAGGCCACACCTTTATTCTGTTACCCTTCCAAAGCCTGTAAAGTTCAAAATCGTCAAAATCAAGTATTACAATATTCTTACCCTTTATTGTCTTCCCCTTCTTTAAAACGTTCACTTCTACTTGTTCCCCTTCGATGAACCATTGTGTAATCGATCCACTCATGTATAACCTGTAAATCTTCTTTTTGTGCTGTACTTCAAGAACTCCAAACCACCTGTGCTTGAAACGTGGTATTTCTGCCTCCACGACTGTGCCTATAAACTTCATCTACATCCCACCGATGATACCGCTCTCTAAACGAATATAAAGTTTTTATTAGGTTGAGAAAATAACGGAGAATAGTTGCCACGCACACGCGATGGGATGCGCTATGATGCTCATGTCGATTAAACCCAAATACGCGTACCAAATATTGAAGGGTACCAAAAAATATGAACTCAGGAGACGCCTAACATTTGTGCCTTACGGAACGCGGGTGATAGTGTACGCGTCAGGCTATGTAAAGGCGATAATCGGGGAGTTCAGGGCTGGAAGAAAATATACCATGTCTTTGGATTTGCTCTGGGATCTGGTGAAGGATCATGCAGGCATAACAAAGACCGAATTCGATCAATACTTTAAAGGATGTAATTCTGGCGTTGCGCTGGAGGTTTTAAATCCAATTATGTATAAAGAGCCGATATTTCTCGAGAAGATAAGGGAGGCGCTAGAAGATCCCAAATGGTGTCCTCCGGTGAGTTATTGTTTCATACCTGAGAATCATCCGCTTGCACGTCTAGTGGATAAATATGCTATGGAAGCGCGAAGAGAAATGTCCTCGAAACATCTGCTGAAGTCTCGCAACATCGTAAGAGACTCTAGGAGATGATTACTTCCGGAAGGGTGTTAAAGTTCGCCTCTTCTTATGGCTTCTGCCTCTGCGTCCGGCAAGACCCATTCTAGCAGGTAAGTTCTACGTCCTAACCCTATTTGTTCCGCGTACTCAAGTTGGACTCTGGCGGTGTCCACTCCTGTTACTAGTGAGAATTTGTCATCTCTAGGTGTGATCTTACCGTCATATTTTCCGAGTACGGAGTCCTTGATAATAGATGCTGCCGATACAAAGTCGTAAGATGCCGAATCGACCGCTACCGGGTCATAAGAAGCGAAAATTCCCTGATCGGGAACTATGATCTGATCTGCCCATGGCACGCAATCACACTCAGGTGTCACATCGAGTACAAAGTTTATAAAGACCCAGTTGTCCTTTCCAAGCCACTCTATGACTGCTTTGGCATTTTCCACAACCATTCGCGTTACTTTATATGCATCCCTCAACACTGGCCTTATTAGCCTGTGTTCGCAGACCTCGGCTGACCAGCACATTCCGCAAAGCAGGCATTTTTCTTCGACGAACTGTATTTTCTCGTTTAAGAATCTAAGCGCATTACTTGGACATATTTTAACACATTTTAGGCAGGTAGGGCAAATGTCAGGCCGCCACTTTACTTCCAATTTTCGCTGAAAGTGCAGGAATCCCTTTCCGGGCTTCGCTATAAGTCCAACACCGACATTCTTTATTGCACCGCCGAAACCCGTAATTCCATGTCCCTTGAAGTGTGTTGCCACGATTACGATATCTATTCCTTTGAGACCTCGTGGTATGAATACCTCTCTTATGTAATTCCCGTTAAAGGATACACGCTCGAAGTCAAGGCCATATTGCCCGTCTAGAATAACTATAGGAGCATTTAGTGTTTCTGGACAGAAGCCGTTGGCTTTTGCGACTTCTAGGTGCCCGGTCGCGGTTGTTCTTGTAGAGAAAGGATTACCAAGGCCATGGCCACACGTTTCGATAACTAAAGGTTGAGCCCCCAACTTTCTCACAAAATCGACAATTGCTCTTATAAATATTGGACGAAGATATCGCGTGTTTCCGATAGTTCCGAAATGCGTTTTTATTCCTACCGTATCGCCGGATCCTATTTTCCTTTCGAGATTCAACTTTTCCAGAAGCAGATACAGTTTTTCGATAAGGCTGAATCCCGGACCCGCCCTTGGTGTTACATAGTAGACTTTTGGGAACAAAGAATCACCTTTATCCAGTTTATGTAAATATTATGCTCTCTATTTTTCTAACCAGTATCTCAACATCTTGATCTGTTAGAGGAACTATACTGACGCTTTTAATGACGTCCTTCATATTATAGACGTAAATTTTCTTCTTTCCCTTTTTATTTACGGCTTCTTCGCGTACAAGACCCTTTTCAACTAACTCCTTTAAGGCGTTTGAAACTCTGACCTTTACGGGAAGATCTTTACGCAATTCATCCGTAGCCACTCTTTCCTTTCTCGAAATTACCTTTAGTACCTCAATTGCCTCGGGGCTTAACGATCTGACCGCGCTTACAACTGCCTTCACAACTGCACCTGCGACTCTTCGAGCATCCCCACTCATATACTCCTCACGTGACATCAGTCTACTTATAGTCTCTTCTAACTCCCGCATTCTCGACTCTCTCTCCTTAAGCAACTCTTGCAGCCTTAATATTTCCGCGTGTTGTTCTTCCAGCTTCTTCATCAGTTTTTCTCTTTCCGTTTCTAGTAACCTTACCCTACGCTCGAGCTCTTCTTTTTCTCTTTCTAGTAAGCGTACCCTTTCCTGGAGCGTTTTAACTTTCAGGTGTTCCTTTTCCAGCATCTTCCATATGCCTAGAATTTCCGTCTTTTCCGTTTCCTTTTTCTCCAAAATCTCCGTTCTCGCAATATGCAGAGATGCACGTGGGCGTATGCTTACGAGTTGTGCATTCTCCCACCCGCTCACACAGACCAGCGCCTGCCCTCTATCCAACTTTAAGAGCACATCTTCGAAGTTTTCGGGAAGAGGGCATGGTGTTATTTGTGATACTGCCTTAAAGTCGTTTTTGTGCGATAGGCCATGTATAATCAGGAAATCTATCTGTTTTAGCACTTTAACATCGAGCGATGACGGTTCCTGCGTTATGAGAAGTAATGCACAGCCGGGATGTCTGCCTTCCTTAACATATGTCACCAAAGGTCCGGTCGCCTTTGTTTTCCTTTCTCTAGGCAGGAAGTTGTGCGCCTCCTCTATGATTAACCATGTTGGTGGTATCCCCTTGATATCTGCCTTCTCTTTAGACACTTCCGCCCATCTTTCCGCTCTTATCAACTTTTTCCGCTCTTCGTATATTTTTTCTGCTAAAAAGCCGACAAGCAGATTTGCGATAACCTTGTCGCTTTCACTTACATCTATTATCGTTATTACACCCGGTTTGAGAATATCTCTGAGATCGAGCCCCTTACCCGAAAATATCCCCCAACTTTCTGCGTATTTCAGTTTCGCTTTAAGCGCGGAAAATGTTTGTTTCTGGAATTGTTTTCCTTCCGAGAGTTCATCGAGTGCAGAGATAATGTCCTCTAATGTGAAATCTTCCTTCTTCTCCCTCGCCTTATCCATCGCAAGTTTCAGCAAAATGGCTTGAGGTTCATCTGGGCGGAGCCTGAATACGTTTAGCCACACGTTGTAACTAATAGCACTAGGCTTTAAGCTAATAGTTCCATCGTAGGTTCCCTCAGTGTACTTCTCCTTATCCCCCTCCACCACGAGAACTCGAATCTTATCTTCAAAACCTTCCGGTGATACCTCCCCCTCGAATCCGGGTTTTTGCAATTCCTTCGCGTACAGGTTTGGATATTTTAAAGACCAATAAATTCCCATTATGTCTATGACCACATAGGCGAACTCGGGATATCGCTTGATGCACTCCTCTAGTATCACGCCCGCGGTGTAACTCTTCCCTGACCCCCTCTTCCCAACAATGACCCCCACTCTCGGCTTTGATAGATCGAGATACGCTTTTCCGTTGACTTTACCATCCGGCTCTAAGAATTTCCCTATAAACGCATGCTCGGCTGGCAATTGCAACCCCTCTCTTTATTTAAGGGGTACAGAGATGATGCGCGTCTAACGTTTGCGGCTCGGATGCGGGAAATCAATCATCGGAACCCTCAGCTAAGCCATGCGTCTTCATCGCCATGTGGATAATACATGTACTGGTATAAGTGAGTTGCTGAGCGGACATCTGATGGTCGAGATATTCCATCGCATTCTTTACTTGAGGATGTAAACTTCCCCCCTATAGCCATCAACGAAAAGCCTATCTCCACTCTTTATCTCGGTAATTGGGTTCCCGTTAAGGGAATCAACAAGCGGTATATTCGATATCACGCACCCAACTACGACCACCGGATCGCTTTTCACGTTTATTATTGCCTTCGGCGCCAATCCCCTTGTGGCAAGTCTATAAAGAATATAAGAACCGACCGTACTCCCTTTGCCGTGTGGAAATACGAGTATGCGCCCTGTGACCTTCTCTCCTTCGAGCTCATGCCCCTTTTCTATAATCATCCCCGTTTCCGGATCCACCCCTCCGAGAAACGATATCGGTTGCGAGGAAACAAGCGCGACCCCCTGGGCGTATCCTTCGACAAGTCCCCTCCCCTTAAGCACTCTCTTTACATCCTTGGGGTTAAGAGGTCCGCGGTGCTCACGCGGCCCTTTCTTTATTATCATTCATCACCTCGGATCTTATCAGATGGCTTCTGCATTTTCCTTTCTTATTTTTAGTAGTGGATAGGCGAGGTTTTCTAGAAAGTTTTCGATCTTCCTTATTCTCTGTTCTAGAGCTTCCATTCTTTGCAGGATGAACTTTATTATTTCGGATAAGAGCCTCTGCCTTCCTATCATGTCTTGAACTATATTCAGGACTTTGCTGAAGGAAGACATCATGCTCTTGCTTGTGCTTCTAAACTCCAGCATTAGGTTTCGCATTTCTATCCTCAGATCGGTGAACATTTTCCTGACATCGCTATATTGTTCCATGAGCACGTCACTTACTGCGTTAACATACCTTAGAACACTTCTTACCGCATCCTCAGAGTCTATAATTTCGTCTATGGACAGGTCGGTGGTGCCGGTTTCCTGCTGGTTTCGCTTTTCCTCTTTTTTCTTATTATCCGACAAGGAATTTGCACCTCTATACCGAGGTGGGGGAAGATTGTGATCGGTTAATGATCGAGAGCATGATGCTTTCTCACATAAGTGTCAGCAGACGGAAATATAAACTACACGATATTCGGCTTCTTTGCTCAAAAAACTATTCGTATCTGGCAGGCGTAGGAATCCCACATCTCACGAGATCTTCCTTTAGGAGGGTCTTACTGCCACGTATTGAACGATAGATCACTTAATTGCTGTTGATATCGAGGCCCGACTTTCACGATTTGCACGGCCACTCACTTTTATAAACAGCAATTTTAATCACTACTCGAGACATTGGCGGGGGTACGCTTATGACCAAGACCGGGATTTTCTTTACTAAAAAGTTTTGCGGCAAAGATTGGCCGATAATCGGAGATAAGTTCAGAAATTTCCCTGAAGTCATGGAGGATGTGTTAAAGCTTCCAAATGTTATCCTTATAGAGCCAAAGCCAGTAGATGAAGAGTTGCTTTATAGAGTTCATACACGTGATCTTGTGGATCGGACGAGGAAAATGTGGTACTATGAGGGGGCTCGTTATGCTGTTGGGGGTTGTGTTAAAGCTTCTGAAATGGTTCTTTCCGGAGATTTGAAAAATGCATTGGTTTTTACCGTTGCCGCAGGCCATCACGCCGGAAGAAGTCATGCGTGGGGCGGTACCTACTTGTCGTGTTTAGGTCCAGCAGTTCTTGTTTTGAGAGAGAAATATGGAGTTCGGAGAGTTGCAATACTCGACACCGATAGCCATCACGGAGATGGAGACAGAGATATGTTTCTAGGAGATAAGGATGTGCTTCATGTATGCTTTTGTAGCTATTCCAGTGCTGAGGACGATAACACAAAGATTGATGTGGATGTCGGGTGGAGGACTTCGGATGAGGAATATCTGTCTTTGGTTGAGGAGGAGTTCATCAAGAGAGCGGAAAAGTTTAGACCTGAGGTAATCTTTCACTTTTTAGGGCATGATACATGCAGAGGAGATTACGGCGATAGGGGATTGTCCCAAGACTTCTTCATAAAACTAGCGGAAGTTGTGAAGGAGTGCGCGGAACGCGTGTGCAACGGGAGATACATCGTTCTAACGGGTGGGGGTCACAGGAGAGACGTCGCAGAGTATATATTTCCGCGCATTGCGAAGATTCTTGCAAGAAGATAATGGAAAAAGGGCTTAAGCTTCTTTGAGTCTCTGACAACAGTTAATTGTTTAATCGATATACCATCTTCTACTTGTTTTTCTATTTTGGAAAGACTTATTTTGTGCGGTGACCTTTCTCCTTATAAGCGTCACTGGGGAGTGCGTCGCCCATGAGCACAGGGGAAGTAGACCTCATGGCGGCGCTCAGATCTCCACAGATTATCAAGGAGGTTCCGACGGAGAAGATAATAACACTGCAGGAGGCCATTGTGAGGGAACGAGCCAACCTCTCAGGGGTAATATTGTCCAAAAAGGTAAACATCCCGGATAAGAATTTGACAAAACTTCTTTATGCGCTGGATACCATGTTCGCAGAAGCACACAGAGTTGGTGAATTGGATAAGATGGCTAAACTTACGATATCAGACGTTATCGCCGATTTTCTATTTCCGGGGGAGGAACTTGAAGGACTACCGCTTTTCGTCAATAAAGTCGAAATCTTCCGAAATGTTGATCCTTATACGGGAACACCTAGAGACTCAGAACCTCTTACGGTACTTGAAAACGTTTTTGTTACGAGGACTAATAGGAGGATTTTCTTCGTCAAAGCGGGTAGGGATTATAAGGGAGAGTACGATTGCTTTCCGATAGAGCGAGGTGTTCTTAAGAACATATGCGGAGTTAACATGAATGTACGTGCTGGACAATGGGCATCATTGTATTACGTCGAGAGACGCGGTATAAGGAACGTTTACTTCTTACATTCAACAGGTGCAAGCGGGATTGCTTCTATAAAGTCTTATGACTTGGCAATTATCCCACTTATAGTTTTAGGCCTTCTTCTAGTTGCACTTTCCCCGGTGATGTTCGTTTTGGGGATAATTAAAGAGTTGGAGAAGGTTATCATGGTACTCGCTACAGGACTTGTGCTGGCGATTTTAGGCACATTGATAAGGACCAGAAGGCTTACAGCAACACAACCGATAAGATTTGAAAGTTACGGCTTGTCGACATTATCCATTCTTGTTAATCCCTTCGAAAAAGATCTCACTCCAATAGATGATCACTATTATCTCATAAGGATGCACCTGCATCCCGCAACGACCATGGACGAATTGAGAGACTGGGCTCTTGCAATATGGAAGGACATCAGCGATGTTTATGGCGGGGAAACAATAAAGTGATGCATCGGTATTTAATTCCACAATTATTTTTTGGAGTTTAAGGTAGTATGAGGCTTCGCTTTGTGATTCATAAGCATCTGGCAAAACGGGCTGGCCTACATTGGGATCTTCGTTTAGAAATGGATGACGTACTTAAGAGTTGGGTTTTACGTAAAGAGCCTCCAGCAGTTACCAGTGTGAAAAGGTTAGCAATTGAGGTTGAGGATCATGATATTGACTATCTGTACTTTGAAGGAGAAATTCCGGATGGATTTTACGGTGCCGGAACTGTTGAGATATGGGATCGTGGGACTTACGTTCTAAAGAAAAGGGGAGAGAATACCATAGTGTTCTTTCTGGATGGAGAAAGGCTTCGTGGGACCTATGTATTAAGAAGAGTGGAGGGAAGAAGATGGCTCTTTTTCAGAATATCATGACAAATGTCTCTTAACATCTTTCATCTTTTCTAAAGCTTTTTCGAGTTCCGCTATAAATATCCCGATACAACAGTCACCGATGCCTCCTACCCATATTAAGTATTCTTTATACACAATTAGTCCG
>Ga0190367_1000609_pt1 | contig 24818 bp, 24 predicted proteins | sample 4872181011_MG_FD_171838 | JGI IMG/M metagenome (GOLD analysis project Ga0190367, IMG submission 171838) | Hydrothermal vent microbial mat bacterial communities from Southern Trench, Guaymas Basin, Mexico - 4872-18-10-11_MG | ecosystem: Environmental > Aquatic > Marine > Hydrothermal vents >...
AAAGAAAAGGCTATATCTGAGTTTTATATGGAGAAGAACTTTTCTTGTTCTGGCATCATTCCAAATACTCTGATAAATCCTGTTATCCTCAGATATTACGAAGACAAACTCTGGCAGCTTATTTGATCCTTCTAAATTTTTTCCGCAAAAAAGTGTGTCATTTTGACACAAACAGCGTTCTACTTGATGCTCAATAAAGAACATTGTTCACCTATTTTGAGGTCTGCGAAAACTGCTTTACATTGAAAAATCTATTTGGTAAAAGATTTTACGAAAGAAAATTCACGGATCTTTGAAAACTGGATAATAGGTCTAAGGATTTGAGAGGGAGAGTCAGAAAATATGACCCGATTTAAAGGGGATTGCGACTCAAGTGCTTCAAGCTCATTCTCAATCCCATAGTATATGGTGTCAGAATAATTGACCCGATTTAAAGGGGATTGCGACAGATTCTGTAGTGTCGTCTTCACTGATAAAGCCCAGCAGTTCCAGGATTTAAAGATGAACAGACTTACAGGCTTTATTGAAGTTGAATCTGGAATAAGAATAAAGGATACAGACATCTGGCTTGATCCTTCTAAGAAAAAGCCTTTTGCATTTATAAGTCATGCTCACAGCGATCATATAAATCTGAGACATAGCTGTGCAATTGTTTCTCACAATACAGCCCTGCTTCTTCGCAATTCATTTAAGGGAGAAAAGCTTATAGAAATTGACTGGGAAAAGCCTGTAAAAAGAGGAAATATAGAATTTGAACTTTTTCCTGCAGGACATATTCTTGGCTCAGCTCAGATAATGATAAAGTCTGAAGGAATAAGGATTGTATATACAGGAGATATAAAGGTAAAACCATCTTTTACAGCAGAAAGAATCCAGATAAAGCAGTGTGATGTCTTAATAATTGAATGCACATATGGAAATCCAAAGTATCTCTTTCCTGAAAGGGAACAGGTTGCAGAGGATCTTATAAGGTTTGTAAGGAGGTGTTTTGCAAAAAAGATAACTCCTGTAATCCTTGCTTATAAGACAGGAAAGGCTCAAGAAGTAATAAAGATACTTGGAGATGCAGGGATAAGTGTAAGGGTTGAGAAATCTATTTTTCAGGTTACGGAAACATATAGAAAAATCGGTATAAGTCTTTCAAATTACAAGCTTTTTCCTCCCTTTGTCCCTTATCGTGAAGCAATAATTGTTCCTCCTTACAGGATTGATCTGATAAAGCCTATCTTGAGGAAAAAGGTGGTATTTTTAAGTGGATGGGCACTTGAAAAAAAGAGAATAGAACAGATTGGCTGTGATATAGCACTTCCTCTTTCAGATCATGCAGATTTTTCAGAGCTTTTAGCTTACATACTAAAAGCAAATCCAAAAAGGATATACACAGTTCACGGAGACGAAAGTTTTGCAAGATACCTTCGTAAAGAAGGATTTGACGCAATTCACCTTGATTCATCCTATGTTCAGCCTACCCTTTGGGGATATATCTAAGTCAAGGATGTCATCAGAAATGAGTGAAGCAATTGTCTTCCTGTATCTCATGCAGTTCTGATTGTTATTGTTATGATCAAGAAACTTTATCTTTTCTATGTTCCTGTATGCCTTCTGTCTTGCCCCTTCAAGTGTTTTGTCTCCTGCAACAATGTGAAGAACCCTTCCACCATATGTAACAAGACCTTTTTCAGGATCTTCTTCTACACCAGCAAAATAAACTGCAATGTCTTTTTCAATGTCTTCAAGCCCAACTATCTTATGTCCTATCCCATATCTTCCAGGATATCCTTTGTTCCATCCACGAGCAGCACGCGATCTTCCTTCCATCCCTATTACATCCACATAGTATCTGTCATTCCACACCTGCTTTATCTGATCAAGCTTTCCTTCCCATACTGCCATTCCTATTTCAAAAAGATCAGTATTCAGTTTCCTTGATATAACAATCCATTCAGGATCACCGTGTCTTACATTTATTTCAAATACTTCAAGATTATTGTATGGATCAAGATTCAGACCAAAATAAAGGACTCCTTTGTATTTCCATCCAAGCTTGTTGTATATTGCATCCACAGTAGGATTTACTATCTCTTTTATTATCCTGTTTATGAGCCATGGAGTGCAGAGTCTGTGAGGACAATATGCTCCTGTTCCTCCTGTATTTGGATTTCCTCCAAATTTTTCTATAGCTTCCCTGTCATCAGGATCAAATGCCCTTTTATAGTCCTGTGCAAACATCCTTAAAGGAAGGACATGTTCTCCATCAAGATATGCAAAAAATGATATCTCAACTCCATATTTCCTTTCTTCAATAACAATCCTTTTTCCAGCATCTCCAAAGACTCTTTCTACCATTATCCTTTCTATAGCCCTTTCTGCATCTTCTACATCATCACATACAATACAGCCTTTTCCTGCTGCAAGACCATTTGCCTTTACAACTACCTGATATCCTATGTTCCTTACATATCTTTTTGCCTCTTCTGGATCGTCAAATATCCTGTATTCTGGTTTTGGAACGCCTATTTCTGTAAGAAGCTTATCAGTAAAAGCCCTATCACTTTCTATCCTTACATATTCCTTTTTTGGTCCAACTGTCCTTATTCCTTTTTCATTCAGGACATCTATAAGACCCTGTTCAAGAGGATTTTCTGATCCTACATCAACAAGATCCACCTTGTTTTCTATGCAGAACTCTGCAACCTTTTCAAAATCCTTTATAGGAACTCTCTCTATAAGACCTTTTTTCCCTTTTGGTGTATAAAGGACACCTGGATTTCCTGGAGCAAAATATACCTTTTCTACATGATGGCTTTCAGCATATTTTTCTGCAAGACAGTGATCCCTTCCTCCTGATCCATAAACAAGAACCTTCATAATTTCCTCCTGAAAAAACTTCTTGATATATGCCAGATTATTGGCTAATTTACAATAAAAATCTGGATAAAAAAAGAGGGAAAGATATGAAAGTAAGACCTGCTGTATTTTCGCGTATGGGATGGTATCCTGAAAGTAAAGAAGAGTGTGAAAGGATGATAAAGGAATGGTCAAAGAATAAGGTAAAGATAGGATCAGAGAGGGTAAAAGGAATAGGAGGGATCGTTCCTCATGCAGGATGGTTTTTTTCAGGAGAGATTGCGTGCACTGTATTCAGATGTCTTTCAGAGATATCAAAGCCTGATACTGTCATAATATTTGGAAAACATCTTACAGCAGGATCAAAAAGAAGCATAATGAAAGAAGGGCTCTGGGAAACTCCTTTTGGAAACATAGAAATAGACAGTGAATTTGCTTCAAGGATAACAGAAAAGGCTGAATTCATTATAGAAACTGCAACATCTTTTGAAGAAGACAATACCATAGAACTTCAGCTTCCTTTTGTAAAATACTTCTTTCCTCAATCAAAACTAATTCCAATAGGTGCTCCTCCTACAAAGGAAAGTCTTGAGCTTGCAAGAAAGATTGCTCATATCTCAAAAGAGCTTAAAAGATCTGTTCTTGTCATAGGATCTACTGACCTTACACATTATGGACCAAATTATGGTTTTATGCCTGCAGGAACAGGAATAAATGCACTGAGGTGGAGCAAGGAAAACGATTTCAGGATAATTGAAAAGATGAAGGAACTTGATGCAGAAGGGATAATAGAAGAAGCCTTAAGGAATCAGAATGCATGCTGTCCTGGTGCATGTGCATCTGCTGTTGCTATGGCAAAAGAGCTTGGTGCTGAAAGGGGAGAGATGCTTATGTATGCAACAAGTTATGAAAAGTCTCCTTCATCAAGTTTTGTGGGATATGTAGGAGTAGTTTTTTAGGAGGAAAAGATGGAGAATGTAATCTTAGAAAGAGAGGATTCAATAGCAATCATAAGACTTAACAGGGAAAAGACTCTGAACTCTCTTGACATGGAAACATTTGAGGAGCTTGGAAATGCTGTTGAAGAGGTTGCAAAGGACAGGTCAATAAGACTTGTTATAGTTACTGGAAATGGAAGGGCTTTTAGCAGTGGACTTGATCTTTCTGTTATGGACAGGATTCATCAGATGGAAGATGAGGAATTTCAGGTATGGCTAAGATATACACAGGAAAGGATATATACGAGACTTGAGGATATGGAAAAGCCAACAATTGCTGCAATAAATGGGCATGCAATAGGAGGAGGATTTGAGCTTGCACTTGCATGTGATATAAGGATATCTGTTCCTGATGCAAAGTTTGGACTTCCAGAAATAAACTTTGGTCTTGTTCCTGATCTTGGTGGAGCACAGCGTCTTGCAAGACTTACAAATCCAAGTATTGCAAAAGAGCTTGTGTTTACTGGAAAGCTTATAAGTGCAGAAGAGGCTTTAAGGCTTGGGATAATAAATAAGATTGTAGAAAAGGAAAGGCTTCTTGAAGAGGCAAAAAGTTTTATAGGAAACAAGGCACCAATTCCTATAAAACTTTCAAAGCTTATGATAAACAAGGCACTTGAGACTGATACGAGAAGTGGACTTGTGTTTGCTGTTCAGGCACAGAATATCTGTATAAAATCCCGTGATCATAAAGAGGCCCTTATGGCATATAAGGAAAAGAGAGAACCTAAGTTTGAAGGGAAATAATTATTTGTATTCAGCTGGTCTGCATCTTCTGCAAGGGCTGTATCCATTCCAGAATGCACTGTAGCAGTCTTTAAAGATAACTCTGTTTTCAGGTTTCATCCTCCTTCCAAAAGGACATCCTGGTCTGTGAAATACAAAAGAACGCTTGTTTCCAACATAATACTTTTCATCATTCTTAAAAGGTCTGCTCCATATTCCTATCCTTTTTTCCATTGCTTCTCTTTGAAGCTTTATAAAAAGATCCTTGTATTTGAGATTTGGTCTTCTTAGAAGGACATAAGCAAGACCTTTTTCTATAAGAAGTGCATTTACCATTCTTCCATCAGGAAGATAGACATATGCAAGAAGGCGACCGTGTCTGTCTTTTTTCTTTTTGTCAAACTCAAGCCTTACGATCTTTCCTTTTACAAGCTTTATGTTGTATCTTCTTGCCTCAAGTGCCATAAATTCATGTCTTTCTCCTTCAGGATCAATCTCAGGTGCATTTATGCCTATGTATCTTACCTTTTTCCCTCCGCTTACGAGAATGGTATCTCCATCGTAGACAAATCTTACTTTTACTATTTTTCCGTCAGGATGAGCAAATCTTAGGACTGAAAACGAAGTTATGGCAAGAATAACAAATAAGAATATTGTTCTCTTTGAAAACATAAGCTAAAAGATTTTTTATTGACTTTGGATATAAAACATCTTATAATTACAGCAGAATTTTTCAGATTATTCAAGAAAAACAAAGGGGTGAGGAAAATGCCACAGATAATGACGACAAAAGAGGTTGCTAAGTATCTAAAACTACACGAAATTACAGTATGCAAATATGCAGCAGAAGGAAAGATCCCTGCAATAAGGATAGGAAGGGTATGGAGGTTTGATAAAGAACAGATAGACAAGTGGCTTGCTGAAGAATCAAAAGCTCCAAAAACTAAGGCTAAAAAAAAGTCATCCTAATATAAATGAAGTTCTTTTTTTAGCTTAATATATGGTTTTAGCCTGTTTTTTCAAAAGAGAGGTATCTGTCATTAAAGGAGATAAAAGCTTTTCCTTGTTTGAAAAGATATACCAGGATTATGTATCACAGATTAGGAAAATAGACTTAAAAGATTTTGCAAAAAAAGCAGGAGTAAAATGGGACGGAAATAACCTGATTATCCCTCTTTTTTCAAAGCCGTTCTATGTATCAAAAGACGGAATAAAGAACAGCTTTTTTAAAAGACCAAGTCACATGGAAGTTGTTGTTCTTTCAAGATATATCATAAGTTATCCAGAGAAGGAGGTAAAAGAAGGAGAATGGTGTCATTACAGAGATTTCAAGGATTCTAAACCACTTCTTGATTCATTTTACAATAATGTAGAGAAAAAGATTGCAGATGCATTTAAAGGAAGAAAGGCTCTTCTTGAAAAAAGCTGTAAAAGACTTAATGGAATCCCATATAATGAAGGATGGAGCTGGGAACTGAGCTTCCTTTTTCATGCTCTTCCAAACATCCCAGTAGTTCTTCTTTTTAATGACGAAGAGGAGGGATTTCCTTCAGAATGCAAACTTCTTTTTAGGAGATCTGTTGAAAGATATCTTGACATGGAATCTGTAGCAATACTTGGAATGATCCTTACTGAGTATCTTCTATCTCTGCAAGAATCCTTATAATTGGTGGTGTTATGTATTCAGCAATGTCTGACCTTGATCCACCACCAAGACCTACGATATATCTTCCACTGCATATTTTTTCTGCAAGTTCCTTTACTTCTCTTACGAGTCTTGGGAAAAAGTCCCAGCTTAAGCCTCTGTCCCCATAATCTCCTCTTGCACAGTCATGTCCAAGGATGTGAAAGATAAAGTCTGGTTTGAATTCTTCTGCCTTTGGGAAAAATACTCTCCTTACCTTTTCCAGATACTCCTCATCTGTAGTATTGTATCCGACATCTACATCTATCTTATACCCATCTCCTTCTACCCTGTCTGTAGAACAGAAACAGACATGAAGTATTTCTCTGTCATTTAAAAAAAGTGCCCTTGTTCCATCACCGTGATGTGAATCCGTATCAATTATTGCAAACCTTCTTACATTATACCTTTCCCTCATATATACGACCATAGGTCCTGCACCAGAAACAGTGCATCCTCCCCATGCATAATCTGGTCCTGCATGATGACAGCATGTAAGTGTAAGGAAGGCATTGTCTATTTCACCTTTCCATATCTTTTCTGCTGCCCTGACACATCCATCAGCAACCCTTATTCCTGCTTCATAGTTGTGATAGTGCTTTACTGTCTCAAGCATGCTTTTTGTATGAACCTTAAGAAGAAGCTCTTCATCTACTGGCTTTTCTTCATAAAGGAATATGCGATCAGGATATCTTTTTTGAAAATCTCTTACGATCTTTCCAAGATTTTTAAGCTTGTCCAGGATTATATCCCATGTCCTTTCTGAAAGGAGCTCATGATGGAATATTCCTGTTCTTTTCATATCAGACCTCCTTAACAAAGTTTACTGAATCCCCTTACCATAAATTCTACTGCAATAACAGAAAGAAGAAGTCCCATAATCCTCGTTATTACCCTTATTCCTCCTACTCCAAGAAAGTCTGCTATTTTTTGTGCAAAACAGAATACAAAAAATGTTATACCGCATGCACAAAGAATTGCTATAAGAAGTGATATTGGATCTGTGTGATACATTGGCTGATTCTGCCATACAAGAACAGCAGTAATTGCTCCAGGACCTGCAAGAAGAGGAGTTCCAAGTGGAACAAATGCTGCACTTTCCTTTTCTTCCCCTTCCTTTTCCTCTTCACTGCTCGTTTTCATTCCTGATGGAATAAGACCTAACATCTGAATAGCATACATAAAGAAGATGAATCCTCCTGCAATCTGAAATGATCTTATGCTTATTCCAAAAAGCCTGAGTAAAAAATCACCACTGAATGCAAAGATAATGAGGATTACTGCTGCTGTAATGCAGGAAAGGGCAGCTATCTTTATTTTCTCAGAAGAGGTATTATCTTTTGTAAACATGAGAAAAAATGGAAGATTTCCAACAGGATCCATTATTATAAGAAGTGGTATAAGAAGTCTTAGGATTGATTTTACCTCTTCCATTTTTTTATAGACAATAGCTAAGTTAAAGTTTAAAGTAAAGAAAAATGAGGTTTGTGATCCAGGAACATCATGCAAGAAGACTCCATTATGACCTGAGACTTGAGATGGAAGGAGTTCTTAAATCCTGGGCAGTTCCAAAAGGTCCTCCTGAAGATCCAAGTCAAAAAAGGCTTGCAATAATGGTAGAAGATCATCCACTTGATTATATAGACTTTGAAGGAGAGATTCCTGAAGGACAATACGGTGCAGGAAAGGTAATAATATGGGACAGAGGAGAATACACTCTTCTTGAAGGAGATGATCCTGTAAAAGAAATTGAAAAAGGAAAGCTTGTATTCAGGTTAGAGGGAAAAAGACTAAAAGGAGATTTTGCACTTATAAGGATGAAAGGAGACAATTGGCTTTTTATAAAAAAGAAAGGAGAAAAAAGATGATACAGAGTTTTTTGGATGCTTTAAAGGAAGGTATTGTCTTCATAGACAAGGAAAAGAAGGTTTTTCTTACGAATTCTAAAGGAAGTCTTTTTTTAAAGATACTGTCAGGTGCAAAAGAAGGAGATGTTCTTAAAAAGATAGGCAACATAACAGTTAACAAGCTTATAAGACAGAGAAAACCTGTGGAGATAGAGGTAAACAATAAGACATTTGAGATAAAGTCATATAAGGCAGAAGATGGTTGGGTTCTTGTAATTCGTGACATTACAGCAGAAAAAGAAGAAAGAAACAAGCTGGAGGCACAAGAAAGATTAGCAACTGTCGGAAGGCTTGCTGCAGGAATTGCTCATGACTTTAATAATCTTCTTACACCAATAGTAGGTTATGCGCAGATGTATATGAACAACGAAAAGATTCCTAAGGAAATAAGAGATGCTTTCAAAAGTATATATAGACAGGTAAAAAGGGCATCTGAGCTTATAGCCCAGATACTTGATTTTAGCAGAAAGTCTGTTTTTCAAAAGCAGTATCTCAATCTTGTTCCTTTCATGAAAGAAATAGTAAAGATGCTGAGAAGGACAATAAAGGAAAATATAGAGATAGAATTTGAATTTCCTCCTGGAGAAGACCTTATAATAAAAGCAGATCCAACGAGAATAGAACAGATAATTATGAATCTTGCAGTAAATGCACAGGATGCAATGCCAGAAGGAGGGAAGATAAGGATAAGGCTTTTTAAGAAGAAAATAAGGAAAAAGGATTCTCCTTTCCCGAACATGGGAGGAAAGGAATGGGTCATTATTTCATTTAAGGATACAGGAAGCGGTATTTCAAGAGATGTCCTTCCTCACATATTTGAACCATTCTTTTCTACAAAAGAATCAGGAACAGGACTTGGACTTTCACAAGTTTATGGAATCGTAAAACAGCATGATGGATATATAGATGTAAAGACAAAAGAAAAAAAAGGAACAGAGTTTATTATATATTTTCCACTCGTAAAGAAAGCTGAAGAAAAAGAAAAGAAAGAAGAGACAGAAGTTCCTGAAGGAAAAGGTGAGACAGTGCTTATTATAGAAGATGAAAAAGAGGTAAGAGAGATTGTAAAAGAGGTTTTAGAAAATGTGAACTACAGAGTTATAACAGCACCTGATGGAGAAAAAGGTCTGGATATATATTCAAAGAAGAAGGATGAGATTTCTGTTGTTCTTATGGACATGGTCATGCCAAAACTTTCAGGAAATAAGCTTATAGAAAAACTCAGGAAAATAAATCCAGAAGTAAAGATTATAGCTATGAGTGGTTATCCTTTTGAAAAAATAGAACAGAACAACATATGCGCGTATATAAGGAAACCACTTGATTTTTCAGAGCTTCTAAATGAGATCAAAAAAATAACGGGGACGACGAGACTCGAACTCGCGACCTCCGGCGTGACAGGCCGGCGTTCTAACCAGCTGAACTACGCCCCCGTTAGAAGATAGGCGGAACGGGACTTGAACCCGTGACCCCCGGCTTGTAAGGCCGATGCTCTCCCACTGAGCTATCCGCCTATCTTTTTTAAAAAAATAACAATTTAACTTTCTGTTGTCAAGAAAGATTAATGTGCTCTTATTTCTGATTCTTTCTTCTCGTCCTTCTTAAAGAATTCCTCTATGCTGAATGGCTGAACCTCATCTTCAGATGCAAATATGCTCTTTCCTTTTTCAACTACAAGACTGTGTTCAAGGACCTGATCCATGTGTTCCACAAGGATAATTTCTACCTTCTTGAGGATATTCTTTGGAATCTCTTCAAGATCCTTCTTATTTTCATAAGGAATTATTACCTTCTTTATTCCACCTCTGTGAGCAGCAAGTATCTTTTCTTTAAGTCCTCCTATAGGAAGAACCCTTCCTCTTAATGTTATCTCACCTGTCATTGCAATGTCTTTACTTACTGGAATCCTCGTAAGAGCTGAGACAATAGATGTTGCAAGTGTTATTCCTGCAGATGGTCCATCCTTTGGTATTGCACCTTCAGGGATATGTATATGTATGTCTATCTTTTCATAAAAGTGATCAGGAAGCCTAAGCTGTCTTGATCTTGAACGGACATAGCTTAGTGCTGCCTGTGCAGACTCTTTCATGACATCTCCAAGCTTTCCAGTAAGGACAAGATTTCCTTTTCCTGGCATTATTGTTGTCTCTATCTGGAGGAGCTCTCCACCTGTCTCTGTCCATGCAAGTCCTGTAGCAACACCTATAAGGTCTTTTTCTTCTGTCTTTCCATAACGATATCTTGGAACTCCAAGATATTTTGGAACAGATCTTGCCGTAACAAGGACCTTTGTATCCTTTCCTTCTTCTACAACCCTTTTTGCAACCTTACGGCATATAGAAGCTATCTCTCTTTCAAGATTCCTTACTCCTGCCTCCCTTGTATAATGTCTTATTATTGTAAGGATTGCATTATCAGTAAATCTTATGTTTTCTGGTTTAAGTCCATTCTGTTCTGTCTGCTTCCTTATAAGATGATACTTTGCAATGTTTAACTTTTCATATTCAGTATATCCTGGAATCCTTATGACTTCCATTCTGTCAAGAAGTGGAGCAGGAATTCCATGCAGGCTGTTTGCTGTTGTTATGAAGAATACATCTGAAAGGTCATAGTCAAGGTCAAGATAATGATCGTTGAATGCATAGTTTTGTTCTGGATCAAGGACTTCAAGGAGTGCTGCAGCAGGATCTCCTCTAAAGTCCATTCCTATTTTGTCTACCTCATCAAGACAGAAGACAGGATTGCTTGTCTTTGCCTTTCTGAGACACTGAATGATCTTTCCAGGAAGTGCTCCTATGTATGTCCTTCTGTGTCCTCTTATCTCTGCCTCATCCCTTACTCCACCAAGTGAAAGCCTTACAAAGTTTCTTCCTGTTGCCCTTGCAATTGATTTTGCAAGGGAGGTCTTTCCTACACCAGGAGGTCCAACAAAGCAAAGTATTGGTCCTTTATTCTTTTTTGTAAGATGCTGGACAGCAAGATACTCAAGTATCCTTTCCTTTGGTTTTTCAAGACCATAATGGTCTTCATCAAGTATCCTTTTTGCCTCTTTTAGGTCAAGCTTTACCTGTGACTTCTCATACCATGGAATAGAGAGTATCCAGTCTATGTAGTTTCTTACAACTGTTGCCTCTGCTGACATTGGAGGCATAAGCTTAAGTTTCTTAAATTCCTGCCATACCCTTTCCCTTGCCTCTTTTGGAAGTCTTTTTCTCCTTATCCTCTTTTCAAGCTCCTCAAGATCACTTGCAAAGTCATCCTTCATTCCCATTTCTTTCTGAATAGCCTTCATCTGCTCGCTCAGATAATAGTCCCTCTGGTTCTTTTCCATCTGCTTCTTTACTCTCTCTTTCAGTCTCTGCTCAAGCTTCAGTATCTCTATTTCTCCAACAAGCTTTTCAAGAAGTTTTTCAAGTCTTTTATTTAGATCCTGGATCTCTAAAAGCTCCTGTTTGTCTTTTGTCTTAAGTGTTACATGTCCAGCAATAGTATCACAGAGCTTTACAGGATCTTCTATTGAAATAACGGTATTTACTATCTCTTTGTTTATCTTGTTGCTAAGTGATGCATATTCCTCAAATGCTTCTCTTAGGTTTCTTACAAGAGCTTCTGTCTCTTTTGTGATCTCATACTGATCAGGAAGTTTTACGACTTCAACCAAGAAGAAGGATTCCTCATCCAGATATCTCTCTATCTTTCCTCTCTGCTTTCCTTCTACAAGTGTCTTTACTGTTCCATCAGGAAGTCTTAAAAGCTGAAGAACTGTTCCTATTGTTCCAAATGCATATATCTCCTTTGGAGAAGGATCATCTATCTTTGCATCCTTCTGAGTTGCAAGAAAGATCTCTTTTTTGTGAGCCATTGCGTATTCAAGTGCTCTTATGGACTTTTTCCTTCCTACAAAAAGAGGAACAACGACATTTGGAAATACTACTACATCTCTTAGAGGAAGAAGAGGATATTCTGCTTTTTCTGCACTATTCTTTTTTATTATCCCAAACATAGTTCTCCCTTATGCATATTCCATTTTTTGTTTTTCATATACATAAAGTGGTTTTTCTCCTTTCGTAATTACTCCTTCATCTATTATACATTCCTTTACTCCTCTCTTTGAAGGAAGCTCATACATGACATCAAGCATAATTGACTCCATAATAGCTCTCAGACCTCTTGCACCAGACTTCCTCTTCTTTGCCTCTTTTGCTATTGCAAGAAGTGCCTCATCTGTAAATTTCAGCTCAACTCCTTCCATCTCAAAAAGCTTCTGATACTGTTTTACAAGTGCATTCTTTGGTTCTGTAAGGATCTTTACAAATGCCTCAAGATCAAGTTCTTCAAGTGTAGCAATTATTGGAAGCCTTCCTATGAATTCAGGAATCATTCCAAATTTTATAAGATCCTCTGGCTGGACCTGTGCAATTATCTTGTTATAGTCTTCTTCTTTGCTCTTTGCTCCTATGTCTGCCTCAAATCCAATAGACTTTCCACTTATCCTTTTTCTTATAATGTCTTCAAGTCCAACAAATGTTCCTCCACATATAAAAAGTATATTCCTTGTGTCTACTTTTATGAAATCCTGCTGTGGATGTTTTCTCCCTCCTTTTGGAGGGATGTTTGCTATTGTCCCTTCAAGTATCTTAAGAAGTGCCTGCTGAACACCTTCTCCAGAAACATCTCTTGTTATAGAAGGGCTGTCTGTCTTTTTTGCAATCTTGTCTATCTCATCTATGTATACTATTCCTTTTTGAGCTGCTTCTATGTCATAATCAGCATTCTGAACAAGACTCAAAATTATGTTCTCAACATCCTCTCCTACATATCCTGCTTCTGTAAGTGTTGTTGCATCTGCAATCGTAAATGGAACATCAAGTATCTTTGCAAGGGTTTGTGCAAGGAGTGTCTTTCCACATCCTGTTGGTCCTATAAGAAGGATATTGCTTTTTTCTATTTCAACATCATCTGTATCCACATGTGAATTTATCCTTTTGTAATGGTTGTAAACAGCAACAGAAAGGATTTTTTTTGCCCTTTCCTGTCCAACTACATACTGATCAAGTATCTTCTTTATTTCATGAGGCTTAGGAAGACCTTCTGTCTCAAACTCTTCTGCCTCCTTGCTGTATTCTTCAGCTATTATCTCATTGCAAAGTTGAATGCATTCATCACAGATGTAAACAGATGGACCTGCTATCAGCTTTTTTACCTCATCCTGACTTTTTCCACAAAATGAACAGAAAAGCTCATTATTGTTGTTATTATTGTTTCTCCTCCCCATGACCAACCTCTCTATTTACTTATTTTTGACAATTCTCTCTTTGTAATGATCTTATCTATGATTCCATATCTCAAAGCCTCTTCTGCATCCATAAAGAAGTCCCTTTCTGTATCCCTTTTTATCTTTTCCACATCCTGACCAGTATGATATGCAAGGAGTTTGTTGAGTCTATCTCTGAGTTTCTGAATCTCTCTTGCGTGTATGTCTATGTCTGTTGCTTGTCCCTGAACACCACCTACTGGCTGGTGAATAAGTATCCTTGCATTTGGAAGTGCATATCTTTTTCCCTTTGCACCTGCAGCAAGAAGAAGTGCAGCCATACTTGCACCTTGTCCTATACAGATCGTAACAACATCTGGTTTTATATATTGCATTGTGTCGTATATTGCCAGTCCTGCTGTTATATGTCCTCCAGGTGAGTTTATGTAGAGGTGGATGTCTTTGTCAGGATCTTCTGATTCTAAGAAAAGGAGCTGTGCTATGACTGTGTTTGCAACAGCATCAGTAATTTCCTGTCCCAGAAATACGATCCTTTCTTTCAGAAGTCTTGAGTATATGTCATAGGCACGCTCACCTCTTGGTGTCTGCTCTATCACTATCGGAATCAGCATCCTTTTCCTCCTTAGCTTCCTTAATTTTAGCATTCTGAAGTAGGTAGTTCAATGTTTTTTGATCCCTTAGTCTTATTCTAAGGTAATCAATAATCCTTCTTTCTTCATATATCTTTTTAAGCCTTTCTGGTTCTTCTCCAATAGCTTGTGCAGTCTTTTTTATCTCTTCCTCAACCTCTTCATCAGATACACTTATCCCTTCTTTTTCTGCTATTTTCTCAAGTATAAGCATCTCTTTTACCCTTCTTTCTGCAGCTGGTCTAAAATCCTTCCTTATCTTTTCTTCAGTAAGACCAAATTCTTCAAGACTTGATCCTCCTTTTTTAAGATCATTCTTAAAGCCTTCTACCATCTGCTCCAGCTCTGCATCTACCAAGACCTTAGGAAGTTCAACCTGAACTTTTTCCACGAGTTTATCAAGGATTTGCCTTTTTAATTCAAATTCGGCTTTTTTCTCTTCCTGTTCAATAAGTCTCTTCCTTATGTCTTCCTTAAATTTTTCAACGGTTTCAGCCTTAAATTTTTCTTTTACAAATTCATCAGTAAGTTCAGGAAGTTTCATTTCTTTTATGTCAATAATCCTTACATCAAACTTTATGCTTTTTCCTGCAAGATTTGGATTTGGATAATTTTCTTCAAAGTCAACACTTATCCTTTTTTCTTCTCCTTTCTTAAGTCCTACAAGGGCTGCTTCAAAAAGAGGATGTGTATCTCTTCCTCCTATCTTTATTATCGCATTTTCCTTTGTTAACTCTTCCATTGGTTTTCCTTTATAAAATCCACGATAACTCAATACTACATAATCTCCCATCTTTATAGGTCTGTCTTCTTTTACAGAGACAAGTTCACCGTGCATCTCTCTTAACTTATCTATCTCTCTTTTTATCATATCTTCTGTAACCTTAACCTCTGGCTTTTTTAACTCTATACCAATATAGTCACTGACCTCTATATCTGGCTTTACTTCAACCTCTGCTTCATATGTAAAAGGAGAACCTCTTTTAAATGAATCCTTATCAAAGTTGAGTGAGGGGATACCCAAAGGAAGTCTGTCAAGTTTTTTTGTTGCTTCAGGAAGTGTATCTCTTATTATGTTCTGTATTACTTCTTCCTTTACAAGATTCCCAAATCTTGCTTCAAGTATCCTTATAGGGACTTTTCCTGGCCTGAATCCTTTTATCCTTACCTTTTTCCTGAGTTCTTGATAAAACTCATTCAGTCTTCTTTCAACCTCTTCTGGTTCTATTTCAACAGAAAGCTTTCTTTTTACCTGACTTATCTGTTCTACTTTTGTTTTCATAAGCTCCTCCTTGTGAAATATAATTCATTTTCTCCTGTCTGTAAACTAAAACTGATGAACAGCACAATAAGGACCAACTATAAGCATATTGTTTGGAAGTTCACTCTGTATTAGCTCCATCTTGCTTCCAAAGAGTATATCTCTTATAGGTCCATGACCATAAGCTCCAACAATAACAAGACTGTCATGTGGAACTTCGTATAGGTTTTTTCTGAAATCACCTTTTTCAAAAAATAGCCATTCAAAACTTAGCTTTTTCAAAGGTTTCAGAAGTCCTTTTTGATCAAGAAGTTCTTCATAATAAGACTTTGGTTTTCCTTCTGATTGAGTAAAAAGAAGGAGTGGGAAACCTGATTTTCTGCTTATCTCTATACCGAATCTTACTGCCTTTCCTGCATTATTTGATCCTCCAAAAAATACTGTTATGTTTTTCCAGGGTTTAAATACAGAAGCAGGAATAAGGACAGGGAATGTTGAGTTTTTTATAATCCCTCTTACCTTTGGACCAATGTATCCAAGACTTATCTTTGTAGAAAGATCACTTATGCTTCTTGGACATGTCATATATTTAAAGTCAACTGGAAGATCAGGAAGGGTTGAAGCTGTATAGCTTTTTGGTTCAATGAACCTTGGAATAAGTCCTTCCATCCTGATTATCTCTTCTGCATGAATCTTTGCTGTTTCAGGGTCTCTAAGATATGAATCATCAAGATCTACTGTAACTACTTCATTCTCAAAATACATGAGAAATTGTTTGGAAACAGGAATGTAAACCCTGAGAGAAGTATCTGTCTTTTTGCAGAAATATATTGACTGGAACAGGGTTTCTCTTCCAAGAGGAGTATTTCTGAATACATGAAGTAGTTCATTCCTCATTATATCTCCTCCTCTACCATAAGTTCTTTTCTGTAATGGTCAAGGATCTTTGATTTTGATATAAGTCCAAAGAATTTTCCGTCATGAACTACTGGAAGAACAGAATTATGACTGTAATCAAAAATTTCCATAACTTCTAAAAGTTCGTGATCTAAGGAGACAGTAGGGATATTTGGATCTATAAGCTCTTCTACAAGGATTGTGTCATAAAGATTTGGATCAAAAAGATAAGATCTTATGTCATCAAGATGCACAAGACCTATGTAATGTCCATCTTTTGGATCTATCACAGCAAAGAAATCAGACTTTGTCTTCTTTACAATCTCAACGAATTCCCTAAGCCTCATATCAGATCTTATCTTCTGACAGTTTTGATCTATAAGCTCAAGTATGTTTAGTTCTGAAAGTATATATCTGTCTGTTCTTGGTCTTAAGAATTCTCCTCTTGCTATAAGTTCTTGATGATATACAGAAAAAGGTTCAAATATACGACTGAGACATACACTTATAACAGAAACAAGGACAACAGAGATAAGGACCTGATATCCTCCTGTAATCTCTGTTATGAGAAATATTCCTGTCATTGGTGCCTGAAGAACACTGCTTAATACTCCTGCCATTCCTAAGAGTGCAAAGTATGACTCACCTGCCCAGCTAAAAGAAGGAGCAATAAAAAGGAGGAGCTTTTGATAGAAAAGACCTAAGAAACTTCCAATAACAAGACAAGGGGCAAAAAGCCCTCCTATTCCTCCTGTTCCTATTGTAAGACATGTTGCAAGTGTCTTTCCTAAGGTTATAAGACCTGCAAGTAGAAGTCCATACTTGCTCTTTCCATGTATTATCTCCCTTACAAAATGATATCCTTCTCCTAAGACCTCTGGAATAAATATTCCTATTACCCCTACAATAAGACCTCCTAAGGCTGCTCTGATACAGGGAGAAGAGACGATTCTGTTTGAGAGACTTCTTATGAATCTCAGAAGTTTCATAAGAAGGATGGCAGAAAGGCAAGTAAAAAAAGAAAGACCTATGCAGGCTAAAAGGTCTGCATTGCTTATTGTAAAAGTTCCACCTTTAAAAGGAATCTGATTTCCCTGAAATATCCTGCATACTTCTGCACCAACTGCAGCTGATACAGCAATAACGATGAGATTTGTAGATGTCCATTCTCCTATTATTGCCTCAAGACTAAAAGCCATTCCTGCAACAGGTGCATTGAATATAGCTGCAATTGCAGCAGCAGCTCCTCCTCCTACGAGTATTATTCTCTGTCTGTCTTTAAGTCTGAAATGACAGGCAATATTTGATGCAACAGATGCTCCACTTATCACAACAGGACTTTCTGGACCAGCTGATCCACCACTTGAAATAGTAAGTGCACAGGAGATAATTCTTGAAAAACTGGATCTGAGTCTTATAAGCCCTCCTCTTTTTGTAACACTGTATATGACTTCAGGAACACCATGACCTCCCACATCTTTTACGATGTATATCAGAAATACAGTAGAAAGAAATGCTCCTATTGCAGGAAAGATAAAAGAATACCAGCTTCCTCTGTATGGAAGGAGTATCTCTCTTCCAATCTCTAAAGCCTTGTTTAAAAATACAGCAGCAGTTCCTCCACCAACCCCTGCTACAGCTCCAATAAAAACAAGCTTAAGCCTTTCGTCCATATAAGGCAATCTCATTCTATATGTGCTTCAAGATCTTTTATCTTTTCTAAAAGTCCTTCCTTGGATTTACATTTTCTCAGAAAACTTAAAAAATCCTTCTTTCTCAAGATAAAACTCAGTTTTGAAAGAAGTTTAAGATGAAGTCTTGTAGATGGACAGAGGATAAGAAAAAGGACAAATACTTTTTTTCCATCAAGTGCATGATAATCTACTTCATTTTTTAAAAAAAACACTCCTATCATCGGTTCAATATCCTTTACAGGCTGTCTTGGATGAGGAAGAGCAACCCCTTCTCCTATTCCAGTAGAGCAGAGTTCTTCTCTTTGAAGGAGTTTTTCAAGAAGTTCTTCTTTGTCTACATCCAGGTCAAGCAGATTTAATGCATTTCTTAAAACCTCTTCAACACTTCCTCCTTCCAAATCAAAAAAGACCCCTCCTTTTTTTATAGCCTCATATAATGATATGTCTTTTTCTTCAACCTTTTTTCTTTCTTCTTTTAGAGGTATATTGTGCAGATTTGCCCAGTTTATAAGCTGTTTTTTATCAAATACATATCTTCCTTCCCTCATCTGAAAAGGTATCTTTCCCTGTTTTATCCATCTCATTATAGTAATTTCTGGAAGGTCAAGAAGTTCTGAAACTTCTTTTATAGTTAACTGTTCCATATTATTCTGAAAGCTTTATAAGCATTCCATTTCTTTTTGCTTTTTTTATTGCCCATTTCATCAGGACAGATTCACAGAAAAGATAAAAAAATATCATAGTGTATCCTTTCAGAAGCAGATTATCATAACATGGCTGAAAACCATAGAATTTCCTGTAATACTCTAAGAAATATGTAAGAGGAAGAAGTTCTGCAAGATTCCTGATCCAATCTGGCAAAACAGATACAGGATAATATATTCCGCATACGAGAAACATAAGACTTACAAGTGACCATGCTGCAACTTCTGCTTTATAGCCAACTGTAAGAACAAGTATGGATACAAGTATCCCTATGATTGCTGAATTGAGGAAAAGGGCTAAAAGGAAAAGGAAGTTGACTTTAAAGCTTGGGACAAGAGCATCAAACTTAAATATGATCTTGCTTAAAAATGAAAGTATAAAAAATACTGCTCCTCCTCTTATTATTCCCACAATTGTAGATCCTATAAAAAGATGTCTCATTCCTATTGGAGCAACAAAACTGTGTTTTAAAGCCTTACTCCACATGTCATAAAGAAGGACATAGGCAACATCCAGTTGACATACCTGAATAGTGCTCATTGCAATAACACCTATAAGTATAAAACCTTTCATAGAAGGTGAAAGATTTATAAAGTCAGAAAGAAGACCAACTGAGAGAAATGAGATAAGAGGCCAGAAGATTACTTCAAATATTGCAAAAAGATTCCTCTTTGCCATTATCCAGTTTTTAAAGATAAAGGCTTTTGTCTTTATAAGTTCATCTTGAAAAACTGATAAATACATCTTCAAGGTCTGCTTCATCTATCTCTATCCTCTCTACAGAAGTTCCATTCTTGAGGAATCTCCTTATGAGTTCAGGGATTCTAAGCTTGTGGTCATCCACGATAACTCTCATATAAGAATCAGAGATCTCTATTTCTATTATACCTTCTATATCTCTAAGATCTGGAGCTTCTCCACTGAACCTTATGTGAACAACATCTCCCAGCCTTAAGATCTTCTTTAAATCTTCTGGTCTTCCCTGAATCTTTATCCTTCCTTCAAATATAAATGATACTTCATCACACAGTGTTTCTGCTTCTGCCATATTATGTGTAGTAATTACAACAGTTGCTCCTTTTTTCTTGTGAAACCAAAGGATTATCTCTCTTATGGATATAGCAGTATCTGGATCAAGTCCAACAGTCGGTTCGTCTAAAAGAATAAGATCAGGATCATTTATAAATGCTTTTGCAAGAGAAAGACGCTGTTTAGTCCCAGTAGAAAGTTCTTCAAATCTTGTGTCTCTATATTCTCTCAGTGAAAAGAGATCTAAAAGCTGATCTATCTTTTTTTCTCTTTTTTTTCCAGAAAGTCCATAAAGCATAGCATAAAAATCAAGATTTTCTTTTACTGTCAAGCTCCAGAGGAAATTTGCATGACCTGAAGAGATGTTGATCTTTTTATATATCTGATCCAGGCAAAAAGGAAGTTCTTTTCCAAGAACATAGACTCTTCCCCTGTCTGGATAAATAAGTCCAGCAATTATGGATATCAGAGTAGTTTTTCCAGCACCATTTGGACCAAGTATTCCCCAGATGCTTCCTGAAGGTATCTTCAGATTTATACCTTTTAAAGCTTCTTTCTTCTTTTTTTTAAATATCCCTTGAACATATGTCTTGTAGATTTCCCTTAGTTCTACTGCCGAATCCATATTCTATTTTATCCTCAAAAGATATCTTTTCAGTCTTTCTTTCATGCATTCTGTTCTTTTTATAAGATCTTCCCATTCTTCTTTTACTTTAAGAAAGTGCATAAAAGGATCTTCCTCTTTTTTCATCTTCAAAAATTCTATATTCCTTAATGCTTCTTTTTCATCTCTTTCCATCCCTTTTTTCCTGTAATATTCTGCTAAAAGAAGGCTTGTCTTAAGGACCTTTTCTTCCAGATCATCCTTTAGAAAAGCTCCTGGATATGGATCAAGTTCTTCAGGTTTTACATAATGCATTCCTTTTATCTTTCTTTGACTCCTTATTTTTTCCCTTTCATATACAAATCTACATATATCCTCTCTTATGATCCTCCATACAGGATAAGGCTTTTCTGGAGGGAGGTGTTTTATAGAAAGCAGGTTATCCAGATAAAATTTGTATCCAAACATCTTTGCCCCTATAAGATAGTCAATATCTTCTCCTCTATTTATATAAGGATCAAAAGGGATTTTTTCAAATAGCTTCCTGTGAAGGATCATATTACCTCCAAATGCAAATGTTGTCTCTTTCAGTCTTGGTCCTCTTCCAATTGTTATCTCAAATGCCTGATTCATCCTTTCGTATATGTCCCAATATGTCTCCCACTTTTCTTTTTTTCTTTTCAGCTTCCATGATCCATCTTCCTGAATATAGTATCCTGCAATGGCATAAATCTCATCTTTTCCTATGAATTCTGAAGCCTTTTCCATAAAATACGGATCTTCAAATACTTCGTCATCATCAATAAATATACAGATTTCAGAAGATAAAAGATGTGCAAGAAACAGACACACATTCCTTACATTTGGATATCCTTTTAGACTTAAAACACTTGTTTCTTTAAAAGCAGAAGACATATCTTTTAGACAGGAATGGCTAAAAAAATAGATAGGCACATCTTTAAGAGCAGTCTTAGAGACGATATCTTTTACCTTTCTTTCAACATCACTTTCTATTTCTGAACAGTTAGCAACTGCAACAACTACAAGTAAAAAATCTTTATCATTCAGGATATTCATGCTGTCAACAGTCCTAAGGATTGTCCCTTCTTCATCTAAAGGAGTAGGATGATCATAAAAGATGTCCTCTTCCTTTATCCCTTCCTCTTTTTTCCTTCTCCAGTAGGATGGAATAAAGACTGCTTTTTTCATTTTTTAACTTGAAACAGCAGCTTTTCTTTTTTATCCTATATCTAACCAATAAGCAATAAAGAAAAGATGAAGATACCAGAAGATATATTAGAAGATTTTGTAAAAGCAGTTCATAAGATAGCAAAACTAAAGCTTATCCTATGTAGCAGTGGAAATCTTTCACAGAGGATAGATGACAAGTTTATGCTTATAACATCTACTGGAGCATGGATGGAAAGGTTTACAAAAGAAAACATAGCAGTATGCAAAATAGAAGATGGAAGTCCAGTAAATAATGTGAAACCTTCTGTAGAGATTGGATTTCATGCTGGTATTTTGAGAGAAAGGAAAGATGTGAATATGGTTCTTCATTTTCAGTCTCCTTATGCAACTGCAGCATCTTGTATTGATCCTCCATTTGAAGACTATAATGTGATTCCAGAAGTTCCTTATTATATAGGACCTATAAAGAGAGTCCCTTTTTATCCTCCAGGAAGTAAAGAACTTGCTGAAAAAGTAGTAGATGCAGCAAAGTCTCACAACATGATACTTATGCAAAATCATGGACTTGTTACAATGGCTGACAGTTTTGATCTTCTTATAAAAAGAGCAGTATTTTTTGAATTTGCTTGTAAAATATTGTTTATAGGAGGAAAAAGAATAAGGCTTCTTTCAAAGGAAGAAATAAAAAAGATGGAGGTATAGATGAAGAAAGAAAAAAGGGAGTTTATAAAAGATGTTGATCCTGAAAGATTAGAAGTGCTAAGAGCATTTCCAAAATCAGTTATAGAAAAGCTTACAAAAGAAGAAATAAGGGCTTTTCTTTATAAAGATGTCTGGCCAGATTCTCTTAAGGAAAAATTAAAAGAATATCTTGAAGATGTATAATGAAGCCTATCTTTCATGCAAGGCTTGTAAATGGTCCTTTTTATGATCCTGTTCTTTACATAAATTTTCTTTATCAAAGCAGAGCAATCCTTTTTGACATAGGAGACATATCTTCTCTTTCTGCAAAGGAGATCCTTAAAATAACACATGTATTTGTAACACATACACATATGGATCACTTTATAGGATTTGATATGCTACTTAGGATAATGCTTGGAAGGAATAAAAGAGTTGTTTTTTTTGGACCAGAAGGATTTTTAAAAAACATTGAAGGAAAGCTTTCAGGATATACCTGGAATCTTGTTTCAGAATATAAGACAGATTTCAGGATAGTTGCAAATGAGGTTCAGGAAGAAAGAATCATTACAAGGGAATATCCTTGCAATAAGAAGTTTTTGCCTGAATGTGAAAAGGTATCCTTGTTTGATGATGTGATCCTCAGAGAACCTTCCTTTTTCGTAAAGACAGTAATACTTGATCATAACAGAATTCCATGTCTCGGGTTTTTTATAAAAGAGAACTTTCATGTAAATATAAACAAAGAAAAGCTGAAAGAGCTTGGACTTCCTGTAGGACCATGGCTTAGCAGGTTTAAGGAGGAGGTATATAAAAACAGAGAAAAAGATATGGAATTTGTTGTGACATGGGAAGAAAAGGGAAAGGTTGTAAAAGAAGAGAGATTTTCTTTTCAGAAGCTTGTAAAAGAAATAGCTATAATTACTCCTGGACAAAAGATTACATATATAACGGATGTTACTGGAAGCAGAGAGAATATAGAAAAGATTATAGAATTTGCTAAAGGATCTGATATTCTGTTTATAGAAGCAGCATTTCTTGAAAGAGATAGAGAACTTGCAAAAAAGAAGTCTCATCTTACTGCAAAACAGGCAGGCATGATAGCAAGAGAGGCTAAGGTAAAAAAGATTGTCCTGTTTCACTATTCTCCAAGATATTTTGAAAATCCTTCTGAAATTGAAAAGGAGGCTATTTCAGAATTCAAAAAGGGGGAAAAAGAATGTATGGATTTGAGCTTATAAAAAAGGAATACATAAGAGAGATAGATACAGAAGCCATTCTTTACAGACACAAAAGAACAGGTGCTCAGCTTCTTTCTCTAATAAACAGAGATGAAAACAAAGTCTTTGGTATTACATTCAGGACACCTCCTTCAGACTCAACAGGACTTCCTCATATCATGGAACATTCTGTTCTGTGTGGATCAAGAAAATATCCACTGAAGGAGCCTTTTGTTGAGCTTTTAAAAGGTTCTCTTAAGACATTCTTAAATGCATTCACATATCCTGATAAGACCTGCTATCCTGTTGCAAGTCAGAATGTAAAGGATTTCTATAATCTTATAGATGTATACCTTGATGCAGTATTTTATCCAAGGCTTCTGAAGTATACATTCCAGCAGGAAGGATGGCATTATGAACTTTCTTCTCCTGATTCTCCACTTACGATAAAAGGAATCGTTTACAGTGAAATGAAAGGAGCTTATTCTTCTGCTGATGAGATCCTTAACGATCTTTCAATGAGAAGTCTTTTTCCTGATACAGTTTACAGATATGATGCAGGAGGAGATCCAAAAGAGATACCGAATCTTACATATGAAAGGTTTTTGGAATTTCACAAAAAATTTTACCATCCATCAAACAGCTTTATATATTTTTACGGTGATGATGATCCAGAAAAAAGACTTTCTTATATAGATGAATTCATAAAGGACTTCCGTGAAAAAAAGATAGATTCAGAGATTCCGTCTCAGCCATATATTGGAAAGCCAAGATACATAGAAAAGCCATTTATGTCAGAGAAAGAAAAAGGGATGATTACAGTAAATTGGCTTCTTCCTGATACATTTTCTCAAAAAGAAAGACTCTCATTTATGATATTGGAACAAATACTTATTGGTATGCCTGGCTCTCCTTTAAGGAAGTCACTTATTGAATCAGGTCTTGGAGAAGATATTGCAGGTGTTGGTCTTGAAAAAGAAATAAAACATCTTTTCTTCTCTGTTGGACTGAAAGGTGTCTTTCCAGAAGATATGAAAAAAGTAGAAGAAGTGGTATTTGATACACTTAAAAGACTTGTAAAGGACGGAATAGATCCTGATACAGTAGATGCAGCTCTGAATACTGTTGAATTTAGACTGAGAGAAAACAATACAGGAAGATTTCCAAGAGGACTATCACTTATGTTAAGGGCTTTGAGTTTTTGGATATATGGTGGAGATCCCATTAAGGCTATCTCATTTGAAAATGATCTGAAGCTCATAAAAGAAGAGGTAAAAAGAGAAAAGGATTATTTTGAAAGGATGATAAAGAGACATTTTTTGGAAAATATGCACAGGACTGTTATTATGCTAAAGCCTGATCCAAGACTGAAAGAAAAAGAAGAGGAGGAAGAAAGGAGGAGATTAGAGAGGATAAAAAGAGGGATGAAAAAAGAAGATCTGGAAAGGATAATAAAGGAAGCAGAAGAAC
>Ga0190367_1000611_pt1 | contig 24810 bp, 26 predicted proteins | sample 4872181011_MG_FD_171838 | JGI IMG/M metagenome (GOLD analysis project Ga0190367, IMG submission 171838) | Hydrothermal vent microbial mat bacterial communities from Southern Trench, Guaymas Basin, Mexico - 4872-18-10-11_MG | ecosystem: Environmental > Aquatic > Marine > Hydrothermal vents >...
CTAGTAAGGGGTTTACTCGTGGAGGCGCGGTTAAGCCAGACGTGATAGCTCCCGGGGTAGGTATAAAGTCGTCGACTCCCAGTGGGTACGGGGTTTATAGTGGGTCGTGTGTTGCCGCCTCGTACATAGCAGGAGTAGTGGCAGCCCTCCTAGAGAAGCACCCCGATTTAGATCCGTCCTCTGTAAAGAGGATAGTAGCGTCGTCCGCCGACTTTCTGAGAGTGTTCACGGTTTTAGAGCAGGGGTGTGGGGTCGTTGACCTTAATCGTACGCTGAACGCTGTGGTGGTTCCCGAGGAAGCGGTTTATTTTGTTGAGCGTGCCGGGGAGAGCTTCACGGTAAATATCACGTTAAGAAGTCTCCAGCCCGTTAATACTACGCTTAAAGTAACTGTTGAATACAGAGATTTAAGGAAGTGTTACTGGACTCCTGAAGAGCGAAGGTGTGAAAGTGTAGATTTGCCTTCGTATGCGGTTAGCCTGTCCAGCGATATTATACGCTTAACCGGAAGGGGGGCCGCTTCCTTAGCCGTCCTAGTTAGGGGGTCTCTGATCCCGACTGACGCTTACAATATAGTCGTTAAGTTCCTGAACTATTCGAACCCCTCCCAAGTGCTCTCGCACGTAGTTATTGTAGGCGTGAAAAAGTACTGGGCGAATATAAGCCTGACTGGTAGGGAAGGTGAATCCCTGGAATACCGTAGGGTGTTCGTATACAGCATAAGGGAGAGAACCTACCTTCCGCGTTATGTGGGGCTACTTGTAGGCGAGAGTGGATCGGTGGAAACGTCGTTACCGGTAGGAGACTACTATGTATTCGTGGCGGAGTACTGGAATGGGTCTGAGTACGCGCTTCTCAAAAGGCTAAGCGTTACTGGAAACTTAAGCGTCGAATTAGGGTTGAGCGACACTAAGGCTATCGAGCTTGAAGGCGTAAACACGCCTGTAGTCTTTAAGAAACTAGTTTTCTTCTCTGGGGAAAAGCCAGCGTTCTACGTGGTTAATGCACACCCGGAGAGAAGGGAAATTTACGTGTACTCGGATAGTAGCGTATCTGGCTCATTGGTTCAACTAGAGGGGGTGGGCGGTGAGGCTGCTACCATATATATCTCCTATTTCTACTACGAAAATGTACTGGGAGACCGCGTGGTAAAGCCGAGGTTTGACACTTACATAGATGTTCTGCTTCCCTCTGAGTCTAGATATAGGTTTTACTGCGCTATAGGTCCGCGCGTAGGTACCCCCGCCTTCATCGTCGAGGAATCACGGTTTAAGAGGATAACCATTACATTTGATAACTTTAATAGCTGGGGGTTAGAGACGGGCGATTTCATTGCTAGTATAGGCGTGGATATGCTTAGAGATGGGGGTTACGTAGACAGGGTGCTTGTATGGCGGGACATAGCTCTCCTGAATAATTCTGTAGCCCTCGGATATCCCCCTTACACTCTAGCCCTAGACGCTAAGCTAAAGTACGAGGGGGTAGAGGTTAAGGGCTCCCTGAGTGACGGGGCCGGTGCCTCCTATAACTCGTTCGGACTCTGGGGAGTTGGGGGAGAGGGGAGGACGTACATCAAGAACTTCTCAATCAGCATAAACGGCCAGGAAATATATAATTACAGTTGTGAGGAAGCCGACTCAAACGTACATTTCTACTTCGACTATAGCAGGTTTGCGACAATATCCGATTTAGACGTGAACGTAACTTTAGATGAAGGCGCGAGGAGGTACGCTGCGCTGGTGTCAATAATTAATCTCGACAGGGGAGAACTCGCTGGCTACGAGGCGCATATACCATCAGTTATAGTTAAACTTCCCTATCGGCTAAGTGAGGGGGTGCTTCATCTATCCTCCCTAGAAGCCTTTGACGTTTGGGTGATAAGCGAGGAGCCTTGCAGCAGTATTGAGTTGATGTATAGCTATGGGGGGAGTTGGTTAAAGGGAGTGTACAGAGGCTACGTTGATTTTGCTAGGGGATGGCGAGCCTACAGGTTTTCTTTGAAGAGGCCGAGCAGGGACTCCGAGGTCTCTCTAAGGGTTGTAGCTGAGTATAGCGGGTTACCGTACTGTGACAAGGCTGTTGTTAATATTACTCTTGAAAATGCCTTCAGGGTATCTCTGCCAGATCTATTAGTTAGGGTGGAGAACGCCCCTGATGATATTAATGTGAGCGGTCTCTGGGTGGCTAGTATTGATAACTACAGTATTGGAGGGTTTACAGACGAGGAAGGTGTAGCCTGTATAGAGATCCCCGGAGTTGGGGTACACGAGTTTCTAATTGCTGGCCCGTTACTCAATATGGATAGTGAGGGGCTGTATGCTACGGCCGAGTTGACGGTTCGTGGAGAAGGATTGCATACGGTTAACCTAAGAGAAACGGCGCTGGGAGAAGTATCTATAAGTGTACTGGATGAAAATGGCCTACCGATATCTAATGGACGTTTAGCCTTACAAGCAGATTACATAGGGTATCCCGTCGAGTGTACAGTTACCGACTATGAGGGGTCAGCGCGTGTGTACGCCCGTCTAGGCCTGAGGTACGACTTATGGCTACACAAATCCTCGTGGCATAGTAGCTATCTTTACCTTGTGACTAATAATACGGAGCTGAACGCTACAAACCAGTTCTCTGTAAGTGGAAGTAAAGCCTCTATAACGTTTTCAGCTAGTAGTCCCTGGAGGCTCAGCGACTCGATATACGTGCATCTCCGAGACTGGGTTATGCCTTCTTGGGCGTTTAAGACTGAGCTGGAAAACCCTGTATCTATGCACAAGTACTACTTAGATTTAAAGGGGAAAGAGGCCGCGTTCCTGCTGTACGTGTCTGACGAGGCGGGGGGCTGGGTTTACCTAGTTGTGCCCTATGAGAAGTACGGTAACGCTACTTCGAGGAGTATAGGAGTTGAGGGGAACTTAGTTTTAAGTCTTAACTTGACCGAGGAAAATGTTGCTCCTGGCGGGACTCTGACAATTAAACCTGTTCTTACGTCGTCTAGCGGTTTAAAGGTACTGTACTACGGTAGGGCTTTACAGCTTAGCAAGTATCTGGTTAAGGTGACTGACAGTGAGGGGAGGATTGTCCTGACTAGGGTTATAAGCTATAGCGATGAGTTGAATTGGAGCGACGCTTGGGAGGGGGAAGGAGGGGCTAACGCTCCCGTAAAGATACGTCTACCGGTAAATCTAACGGAAGGTGTATACAGGGTGTGGGTAGCCGTCACGCCGACTCTCACTAGGCCGCTAGTTGCTAGTAGAGCTTTTAACGTGGTTACACAGGTTCCAGCACCGCAGAAGTATAACTATACATTCTATTACACGGCGAAGGTCGTTAAGGGAGTAGTGTTTATTAACGCTACTTTTGTCTGCGCTGAAGGGTCAATTATAGAGGGGGTTGAGTGGCGCGTAGACGATGAACCTGTAAGTTATGCTACGGCTTTAGATGGGATGTTCGATTCCCGCAATGAAACGGTAGCCGTAAGCTTTGATGCCAAGAAACTCTCGGACGGTACGCATTTCACCAAGTTTAGGTTCTTATCCGAGGGCAAGTACTCACAATGGTTCGAGGTAAAAGTATACGTGAGGACTCTGAAGTCGGGATACAACTTAATATCGTTCAGGCTACAACCCGCAAGGCAATTGTGGGCGTCGGATTTAGGCGAGATCGTAGGTCCGGAGCTTAAGGGAGTGTTTAGGTGGAGTTTAGAGGAGCAGAGATACTACGGATACATACCTGGGATAAGTCCGCCCGAAAGAGACTTCCCGATAGTGTTAGACTACGGATACTTCCTATACCTTGATGGAGAGGCTAAACTAGTAGAGGTGGAAGGATGGACAGGGTAGTACGAGCCTCACTGCTTATCTTGGTATTGCTGTTACTTCTAAGGGTACTACCCGAGGGCGCCTACGCCATGATACCAGTAGAAGTATACGGCTATGTGTACATGCCGAATGGAACCCCAGCTATCGGAGCGCAAGTAGAAGTTGCAGGAGGAGGAGATGTTAGGGTAACTACTACTAATGAGAAGGGTTTCTATGAGGTTACCCTGACTGTGGCAAGTGTGCCAGTCAGAGTCACGGTTAAGGCGTTTGCGCCTGGCTACGCAGGTATGGGCGAGGCAGAGGGAGAGGGAGTCATCAGGGTAGATGTTTACCTTTCGGAGCAAGGTGGTACTGTTTTTCCCGCAAGTGGGGGGTTTCGGGTTAACATCTCATTGGATAGGCAGGAGTATTACATCGGCGAGAGAGCCGTGATCCAGGGAGTGGTGGAGCCCAGTATGGCTACTAACGTTACGCTCAGTATAGTTACTCCTAGGGGGACAATTATAGAGGTCACTGTTAGGAGCGATGAGAGCGGTTTCTTTGAGCATAGCATCGAGGTCAACGAGGTAGGTACATGGACTATTTACGCGAGAGCCTATGATCCCATGGGGCATAGAGAAGCTAAGAGCCGGGTCTTATCGTTCGAAGCCAAAATGAGGCTCTACCTAGAGATATATGGAGAGAGCGTTGGCGTAGGTAGAGTCAAGGTTCAGGGTAAAGTACTTCCGCCTTTGGGAGGCATACCGGTGGTTATTCTGGCCAGCTTTGATAATGGTAGGACGTGGCTCCCTATAGCCAATACTACTACGAGGGAAGGATACTACGAGGTTGAGATTGAACTGACTGTGGCTGGCCGCGTACTCTTTAAGGCATACATACCCCCCACGGAGACAATGGCTGGCGTGGAAAGCGAGGGGTTCTGTGAAGTTGTGGTCAGTACTCAAGAGGAGGAGAGGCTAAAACTTGAAGTTAAGGAATTAAGAGAAAGAGTGACTATGCTTACTCAGGAGATCGAGACTATCCGGAGCGAGATTGAGTTTTATAGGCAGATAGCCCTGATAGGTATACCCCTATCCCTCCTGTTAGGTATAGCGTTAGCTTACTACTTGCTTAGAAAAATGGGGAAAACGTAGGGTTACTCCTTCTTCCTAGTCAGAACTAGCCATCTAGCAAAGTTGTATACTGTGTTGAGGAGTTCTGGGAATATTATAACTATGAGTAGGGGGAGCATGTTTATAGTGACTAAGACAGACTTCATGGCTAGGGTTATCACTCCTCCGCTAAGGACTACGAATAGGTAAAGGGAGAAGAACGCGCTCCTAAGCCCGTTAGCGGCAAAGCATGAGGTTTTTCCCTTCAGGTACATCGAAACTCCGCCTAGCGCGGCCACTATGATAGCTATTGGGAAAGCTGTAGCGGAGAACTGATATGGAATACTTAGGGAGGATAGAAGGACTGTTGGTATTAGGTATATTACTAGGAAATCTAAAGCTGCCCTAGCAAGGCTTAACAATACTTTCTTCAATCGGTTACACCCCCACGTTAATTACCTTACATAGATTCTCTATGCAGACCTCGACCTTCACACTACGCGTATCCACGCTTAGTATCACTTCCTCTACGAAGTCTACCTCTCCTCTTTCGTTTGCTTTTAATTCAGACCATTCAGTTGGGTTGCCGTTTACCCACAATCTATACTTCCATCGAGTATCAGCTAGCAGTGGCGCTACTATGCTTACCCTCAGCTTGGCTTTGACATGCGTAAGATTTACGGGTTCTATGCCTTCCACTATGACTTGCTGCTTGGTTATTAGAGGGCCTACATACGTAGATCTTTCGGCTTCGGCAGTTAAAGTTATGAATGGCTCTAGGAACGCAAGTACAGAAACATGGACGTTGGCTTGAACCTTATCGTAGGCTACATCTTCCAATATGCTTAGTAAAGCTTCTCTCATTACATCTTCCGGTTTAATCTCTATTCTCGTAGAGACTCCCGGGGGGACTTCATAGTGTTTTTCTATTGGAACTTCATTTCCTTTAACCCCTATGGTTACTTTAATATCAACTGTGAGAGGCAGGAAGCCTCTGTTTTTTAGCGGTATACTCGTTACTTTTCCTTCTGTTATACTAGGGAGGACGCCGTATATGTCGCTTAGTATTACTGCTCCACTGTATATGGTAATAACCAGGATGATTATTGAACATAAACGAGATAGTAATATGACATATCTCCCGGCTTTCCATGGATCCATAGCATACACCCATCCTCGATCTACACTACTTTTACCTCTCCATTGTCTTATTCAAAAAGCTATCCTGCTGCCCAGGGGGGAGATTATATAGATGTAAGCCCCTAAAACACGTTAGCTGTTCGTACTTATGTTTTAGCATTATAGGTGGGGATTGACTAAGAGCGTAATAACGACTGGTAGAGGGGCCTTACTTGAAACGCAGTATAAGAGTGAGAAGGGTGAGAATTTTAGGGTCTCCATATGTACTCTTAGCGCCTAAGTGCGTGTATTGGAGGCCAGGTTATAATTATTTACACGTTATTAAGGAGGTACTGGTTAAAGTGAAGGCTAGAGATGGAGATATACTCTTAGTCTCTGAGAAGGCTATATCTACAGCTAAAGGTAACATAATTGACGAAGAACCCGTAGAGCCGGGCTTCCTAGCTAGAGTCATAGCAAAGTATTGGATGAAGTGGATGTGGGGTCACGTACTCGGCCCATTATGTAAGTTGCGCAAGTCTACCGTGGATTTCCTGCGTGAATACCCGGAAATATACGGGGCTAAGCATAAACAGGTGGCGCTTAATGAAGCTGGGATATTGGCCGCCTTGTGCTTCGGCTCAGAGGGTGGTATAGACGGGTCTAACCTACCCTATGCATACGTTAGCTTGCCTCTTAGAGAGGCTGGTGAGGCGCGGAGGATGAGAGAGTATATTCGAGGAGAGCTAGGTATTGATGTAGGAGTTGTTATAGTGGACTCTGACAGGTGTTACTCCTGGGGGTTAGTTTACGTTTCTCCGCGTCCCACGTTTGTGAGAGGGATTAAAGGGGGAGGAGGGGTTATAGTATATGCTGTCTCTAACGTGCTTGGACTGAGGGGCTGGCCAACTCCTGTTGACTGCGCGGGAATTAGCATGCCTCTAAGGGAGCTGTTAGAGCTTTGTAAGGCCGCTGAGCCCGTCAGGGGGCATGGCGCTGGGAGGAGTGTCTGGGAGATGGCTAAGCGGTTCGACACTACCTTGGTAGGAGTTACTTGGGAGATGTTGGAGAGTATACCTCACTACCCGCTAGTTATCGCCCGCAAGCTTAAGAGAAAGACCGCTGATAATAGATTTAGACATGAAGATGGCAGTTGTAGGTAAAGGTGGAGTGGGGAAGACTACTATAGCTGGTACTCTGGCTAGGTTGCTGGCTAGGGACGGGTTTAACGTTATAGCTGTTGACGCGGATCCGAGCCTTAACTTGTCCTCGGCCTTGGGAATACCCCAGGAGATCGCTATGAACCTGCGCCCCTTGGCTGAGAACGTGAAGCTGATGAGGTCTAGGGTTCAGGTGGGATTTGGGGGTCTGCTCAATTTAACCCCTAAGGTAGACGACATAGTCGATAAGTTCGGCGTGATAGGCCCTGACGGCGTGAAACTACTAGTTATGGGTACTGTGCGTAGTGGAGGCTCGGGATGTCTATGTCCAGAAAACGCTTTCTTGAGAGCTTTAATGTCCCACTTGCTGCTTGGTAGGAAAGACGTTGTAATTATGGATATGGTTGCTGGCTTAGAACACCTGGGTAGAGGTACCGCGAGAGGAGTGGATTTAATGCTCTGCGTGGTTGAGCCTAGTGTTAAGGCTCTAGAAACTGCTCGCAGAGTAATGGAGTTATCCCGCGATATAGGCGTTAAAAACGTGGCGGCAGTAGCCAACAAGATTCTCTCCGAAAAAGACGTTGAGTACGTTAAAGAGGGGTTAAGTAGCATTGGCTTAGAACTTCTAGGACTTATACCCTTCGATGAAGCCGTCATAGAGGCGGATAGACGGGGTAAAGCGTTGCTGGATTACGCCCCTAAATCTCTGGCTGTCAGGAGCATAAAAGATTTAGAAAAAAAGGTGCTAAAGCGCTACTTAGAGTAGTGGAATATCTTGTCCCCCTCTCTTTTGAGACGTTCCCACATTTCTTTCAGGTTTTCGGGTTTTTCTCCCTCTAAGTGGGCGTGGATAAGCTCTAGGAAAGGCGCTATGAGAGGATGCTTAATTAGTCTCAGCTCTTCATTGAGTACATCTACATCTGTTATTATCGCGCCAGTCACACTTTTCGAGTTACCCGTTACGTCCATAAGTATTAGGCGTTGATTGTTGTACTTGGTTTTAACGACATCCTCTGCTATCTTAGATAAACCGGCGGGCTCTCTAAGTAAAACTTTAAACTCGCACATTTCCTCTCCCCCAGCAGAGTTATGTTAACAAACCCTTTAAAGGTATTACCATAATTGCATGGAATACCTCTTATAACTATAAAAATATTTTACAATTAATTATAACAATTATTGTATTAGCTTACTCTGGGGTAGGCTTCAAGAAGCCTAGTTCTGAGGAAATTTAAGCCTTTTTTAGTTATCTCTACATAGCTCGACCACTCTATAAGTCCTAGAATCCAGAGAGAGGCTAGTTCTAACTCGTAATTTCCCAGCTCGTTGCTCAGAACTTTCCCTTTCTCAGCTATATATTTTAGTAGCTCTAGGTGCCTTTCTTCTAGCTCTACTCTAACTTTGAAGTGTTTAAACTCAACCAGATATTCTTCTTTCATTCCATCCCCACCTATGTTATAAAGTATGCTTTTAAGGGAGAACCCTTTCTCTATTTTCCACACGAAAAATGTGAGTGTAGGATCCGGTAATATAGTAAGGCTATAAGCCCTTTAGCATCTCCCTGACTATTTTACGTCCCTCGTCTGTTAGACGGAAGACACGTACGCGTTTCTTCTCGCCTACTCTTTCCTCCTCTATGTAGCCGAGCATTTTTAACTCCTCAATAGTAGCAACCGTATACTCATAATCCTTTATGATTCTTCTTATGTCGCTGAATATCAGAGTACCATGTTTAGCCAGTTTTAGAAGCACTAGTACATGGCGTGGCCGTAACTCTGGTTTTTCCTCCGTACCTTCGCTGCCTATCATCTTTAAACTACACCCACGCATCACGGAAAAACGTTCCCTTAGTTAAAAAATATTTTTAAGGTATAGATTACAATATAAGTGGGCCTTTTCACGGTAATTGTGAAATGTATAGGGAGATACCACTCGGGAAACTCGTCATTAGCAGGTGTAACGTGCGACAGAGAGTAGACGAGGAGACCATACGGAAGTTAGCGGAGAATATAAGGAGGGAGGGGCTACACGAGCCACTAGTCGTTCGGAAAGAGGACGGCAAGTATGGCGTTTTTATTGGTGGTAGGAGGCTAAGGGCCATCCAGCTAATTAAGAAAGAATACCCAGAGGACTTTGAGCGGCTATTCCCGGGGGGAAAGGTTCCGTGTATTGTGAAGCAGTTAAGTGAGAAAGACGCTATAATGGCTTCTCTGAGCGAGAACTATCATAAGCAAACTTTAAGCGATGAGGAGTATGGCGCAGCTATAAGGAGATTAGAGGAAATGGGGGTAAGCGAGGCCGAGATATCAGAGAGACTACGCATGGACATTTTCGAGATAAAAAAAGCCTTAGAGCTTTACGAGGCAGTTAGGAAGGCCGAAGTAGTCCCAACTGCGAGACCTGGTAGACCGCCGGAAAAGAAACCAGCGAAAAAAGAGATTTCTAGGAAGGCCTTAGTGAAAGCTACAGTCCTCTCTAGGAAGCTGGAGAAACAAGGCGTAGTTAAGCGCCCAGAGCGCTTCGTAAAGACTTTTGTTAAGAAGACGGTAGAGGGGGGGCTAAGCTCGAAAGAAATAGACTTGTTAGCTGAGAAGATTAAGCGGGAGGCGCCTAAAGTTAGGAGCGAAGAAGAATTCTTTAAAAAGCTAGACGACATAGTGAAGTCCATAAAGGCAAGTCTATATGTAGAACGAGTAATACTTATCAGGAAAGACTTAGCTGATGCAGTAGCTGAATACGCCAAGAAAAAGGGAAAGAAATTCGACGAAGCGATCAATGAATTAGTCGAGGTTGGATTAAAGAGACGGGGAATTATACCCGCTCATTAGGTATGATTCATACCTAATAAGTATGATACATACAAAATAGGTTTGAAGGCTTTGAGAGTATATGCACTGTCTTCTGAGCTCGTAAACTGGGTTTTGTCTCTTGGGGAAAAATATTTAATTTAAAAGTCGATCCTAAATAGTGGTGCTAGAGGTTGAAGAGAGAACTTAAAGTATTCGAGGAGGAAGAACGGAGTTTTCTTAGGGCTGAGAAGAAACTTAAGAAGCTGAGAAATCCATACTCTTTCTTGTACCAAATAAAAGAACTCGTAAAGAAAAGGGGGAAGAATTTAGAGTAGCCCCCTAGAACCTTTTTATTGTTTTGCCTTTCCTATACTCGCTGCAAAGGAACACTTCGATTTTCACTAGAGTATTGTTTATAATTCTAAATGTGTACGCGTAACCTAGTGGATGACTGCACTGACCATAGCTTCTCATCGATGAACCAGTAACTCTGACCCGCACACCGGTAAGTTCAGGCATGATCCCTTGCTCTAGGGACTCGGCTATTTCCTCTGCGAGAAGCCAGGCCTTAGCGTTGTAGTTCTCCATAAACCTTAGAGCTGTAGAGTAATTGTATAGTATTGACGCGAAAGCTAGAACGAAGGCCACGCCTAGAACCACCATGTAGGCCCTCAAGCCTACCACCCGAAGATTAAGGGCGCGTATTTTAGCGCTAGGACATAGCTGGCGTAGCTCGCCGAGACGAGAGGAAACAGGTACAGGGAGAAATAAAGGGGATTACCGTCCCTGAGCGCAGCCACGGACACAGAGTAGGTCAGCGCAGTAATAGCCACATACAGGTCTACGCCTGCTATGAGTACCCTAACCTCCTCGTAACTAGGAATCCTAAAGCCTCCCATTAAACCACCAGTTGGTATACCAGCTAGCGCCGTTAGCGCGGATAATAAGAAAGCCATGCTGACGGACGCTATGCAACTCATAATCAAAGCATAGAGAAAGCTTACGGCAGCCTTCTTCCTAACACCTTTGAACGTGTCTAGGTAGTTACGTAGTGTTTTCCGTAGGAAGGTTATGCCTTCCCCGTACCTCCGACCGCCCTGAGTGAAGAGAACGTAAAGGGCAGCGACTATAGCTTTACTAACTCCAAAGAACCTGTCTGATAGCAGAGCGTCTAGGTCTTCTATTCCCGCTAGGAAGGGGTTCCTACTCGTAGAAGCCCTCCTAACGTACTCTTCGGTTTCTCTTAGCACACGAAGTTTTCTCCTTTGCTCTAGGAAGACCAGCACGCCTGAGGCAGCTGCACAAATAGCAAGGGCTTGAGAGTAGCTCCCTACTAGATGAGAGAAAGGCGGGTATAACGTGAAGGGGAGCAGAGCGTAGAGGCGCGGCGGGGGTAGCCAGAGTTCGGGTGGTACTACGGCTACTGAGGAAAGTAGCGCTATTAGGAAAGCTAGCACACATATTACCAGTGTTAATGGTATGAAAGTGCCTGGTTCTATAAATACTATTACTGAACCTATGGTCAGCGGAGCAACCAGCGTTAAGGCGACTAACACTTCTATCAAAATAGAAACGTTGTAGTCCATTAAATCCAAAGCTGATTTGGCCTCTGCAAGCTTCCTCTCTATAAAGTCCTTTATACCTTCTCTTTGACCGGATCTCTGAGCCTGTAACACTTCCTCGTAGAACTCTACGAACTCTCCGGCGTAACCCCGATCTCTAAGTTCTTCTAAGTCCATTAGCTCTTCCGGTAATGGGTAAACCTTTAACCTAGCTAACAAGAGAAGTGTTGAAAGTGGTGGTAGGGGGCTAGAGGCTACGATTATGGAGAGGGGGAGGGGTAAAAAACTGGTCTCTATTTTTCTCTTAAGTTTAGACAGCAAAGTCGTTCAGCTCCCCAAGATCTCGCAGGTGGCTGGTACCTGCTTAGCTCCCTCAGCTCTTATCTCGCACTCAAAGCCGTATATTCCGCTTAAGTGGCTGGTTATGGAGGTGGGTAGAGTTATCTCTATGCTGGCACCCTCTCCAGCGGGTATTGTAGCTGACGTGCAGGCCATACCCCAAGGCGTGATTAGACATATCTCCCCGCTGAAGTCCCGTTTGCCGTCGTTAGTTAGGGTTAGGTAAGCTGTGCTGCCAGCTATAGTTACGCGGCCCTGCGGTACTAGCAGGGGTTTTTCGGTCATCTTCCTCGTCACATCCCAGTACCAGTATGCTACGTATATCGCCACGGCTATGAAGATTAAGACAGTTATCACAACCACGACCGTAGGGACGCCGCCCTTATCCTTCCACTTCTTCTCGGACATTTTCTCACCAAATAATTTAATATGGAGGAGAATAAATATTTTTAGCTGGCTGTTATAATAATAACCCAGGTGTTAGACGAATGGGCAAAATAGTCACGCTTACGAGCGGTATAAGGGGTGGTGTTGGGAAGAGCTTGCTATGTAGTACTTTAGGGTTTAGCTTAGCACCTGATAGACGAATCCTAATAGTAGATGTGGGAGGAGGAGTCACGCAATACTTCTTGCAAAATAACGTAGAGCCGCCATACGCGAGGGATTTGGCTATGGCTGGAGAAGAAGCAATATTAGCACTGACACTCTCCGTGTTAAGAAGGGAAGGATGGATAATAAAAAGAAGAGTTATAGAGGAGGCTGTAGAGCTTTATTTGTCTCCCGAGGTCGGGGAGCTATCTAACCAAGAAATAGATGGGATTATCACAGCTATTACAAGGTTTAAAAAATATTTTGACTTTATCTTTCTTGACATGCCAGCTGCTACGAATCCTCATTACTATAAGTTACTGAACATTACCGATGTAGAGGTTATTGTATTGGTTCCAGAGAGGAGTTTTTGGGAGATGATACTTAAAACCGTGGAGATTGGAGCACCCCAAGTAATAATAGTTATGAATAAGTACAATAACCAATCTAGGAGTCATAGAGAGTCCTGGACTATAGTAACTAAATTCTTTAACGAGAAATACCCGGGTTGTAAGCTTGTCAAAGTGCCATATGATCCGGTACTGAAACTCGTTGGGACATATGGTATTGAAGCTATATTGGGTAAGACCAAGTTAAAGGAGGAGACAGCTAGGGCACTTTTAGATATCATTTATCACTTAGAAGCGGGAAATAATTATAGAGAATGCCTTTACTAATTGATGGTGAGAAAGATGATAATGAAAGGAAGATACGAGAAGAATTGGATGGCCTGTGAGAGCCTACCTTTTATTTTAACATATCTAGTTCGGTTAAGGAAAGACGAAATTATAAGCATGCGGGATATGACAAACAGGAGTGCATCCGAAGGAAAAATTCCTAGAAACTTTTCTTCTGTAGAGGGAGGGAGTGATGAGCTTACTCGGCCAGCTAAGTAAATATAGAGTGAAGGAGAAAGGAGATAGGAACAAAAGAAAGAGCAATGTAGTGGAACTTAAAGTAAAGAGAAGGAAAACAATAAGAGTAGAGGAGAAGCCTCTTGAGAAGAAGATCACTGAGGTATTTAAGAACTTAAAGAGGAGAAGGAGGAGAAAAGAAGAGGAGTTCTCCATTATAAGTTTAAAACGGTTTCGTTTAGCGGAGAGCTTCGAGGGTTTTACTTATGCCTATAACTTGAATGGAGTAATAGCGGTATGGATAAGAGGGAGAAAGCTGGGGAAGTGGAAGTTCCTAGAGCCTCTAGTCCTTCATCCTGAAATATATGAAATTTCTCTGCGAGGTACGGAGATCTCAGTATTACATGAGAAATATGGTAGGTTGAAAGTTGCCTATGCAGACTACAACGTCACGCTCGAAAAGGCGGCTAAATTAGTCTCAAGCCTAGCAGCACTTAGCTTGGCTCGTGTTGATTTTGAAAAGCCTACTGGGTATGGGGAGATGGATGGATGGCGGCTTTTCGTCAAGTTGGAGCTTGTGTCAGGAGAGCCCGAACTCAAAGCCGTGAAGATTAGGCGGATACCTGAGATTACAGAGTGGTGTAGCCATTCTTTAGCTGCGAAGATATTGGTTCTATCCCTCATGAGGCACGGAATCGTTATCTATGGCCCTCCAGGGTCCGGTAAAACCACCTTTTTGAACTCTGTGTTAAATGCTATTCTAAGGCTTTTCAACGTAGAGATAAGCGTCGTGGAAACTGTGCCAGAGCTCGTCTTGCCTAAATCTTCTAATATACACCGGACATACGTAAGTAGCGTAGAGGACACCTACTCCCTGGAAAGCGCCTTGAGAGACGCGTTCCGATTCGAGAGGCCTTCAATCATAGTCCTAGGAGAGCTCAGAGGTGATGAGATAAAGTCATGGATAGACTCTGCTAGGAGCAGTGTCCCCTTATTAACAACTGTTCACGCCCGGGGGTTTAGGCACTGCGTTTCGACTCTGGAGAGCATACTTGATGCAGCTGGGATAAGGAAGTTCCCCCTCCTCGAAAACTTCAGAGTATTCGTACATGTCACGAGGAAGGACGATGCTAGGGGGCGCGTGTGGAGATGGCTTGAAGAAGTAGTCTTTTACAAAGATGGAAAGCTAGTATGGATATACAAAAGAGAGAAAGGAGAAGTAGAGGAGTGGGAATTTCTTCAGGCTCTTGAAAACGAGTATACGATCCTCGGCCCAGCCTCAAAGCTATACGAAAAGTTAAAACTCCAATTCTAAGTCTAGAGTACCTTTTCGACGCTCCTTTTTTCTATTCTTGAGGAAAATAAATAATTATCATAATTACATGATTTTTCTCGTGAAGTAAAAGGGAGGTGCACGAGTATGGTGGACTGGAAGCTTATTGCTTGGGAAGCTAAGTACTACTTGTGGTATAGGAAGCTGATACTGGTTCCGGTGTTCATAGCCCTGCCAGTGCTGGCTTGGCTCCACATACACAGGGCAGTAGTCTCACCCCAACCCCAGCCGCTCATAGCCTACGTGTACCCCAGAATTAAGGGAGGAGGGGACATATTAATTAACAACACCATAAACCCCCAGTACTTCGGATACGAGGCTCCTTGGACGGCAGTCCTAGAGGCTAAACCTCGGGAGAAGTGGGTGTTCGCATACTGGATTATAAATCACAGCAAGGTCATGGATAACCCTCTGGCCATCACAATTAAAGGTAACACCACTGCTACAGCTGTGTTCGCCAAAGCTCTGTGTAAACTGGTGTTCAGTAGCAACGTTCCCAGCACAGCCTTAATTAACGGCTCGAAGGTTAAGTTACCCTTCGAGAAAGAGTACCCCTGTAACTCGACCGTACTCGTAGAACAGTTACCATTAGAAGGTTACAAGCCGCTGAACGGTTCTATGACCCTAAAGGTAAGAGGAGACCTAACCCTAGCCCTACTCTACGAGAAGCTGTGCAAAGTGGTCGTCGAGCCGAAGAACGTGACGGTCTATGTGAACGGCACGCCTGTGAGCGAGACCTATTCGGCGTACGTAGACTGCGGCTCCCTCCTAACCCTAGAGGGTAACTGCACTTACCTAAACGAGATGTACGATTTATGCGTGGTAGGCTGGCATATGAGCTACGCGTGGCCTAACGCGACGCTACCAGAGGAGGTGGACAGCCCCTGCGCGGTGTTAATTGTTGGAGGAGACGTTCGCGCCATCCCAGTACTGGAAAAGGTTCTGAGGACTCCGCCGCCTATAGAGGGCGAGGTGCTACTGGCGAGCGGGACGCTCGTGAAAGTTAGAGTATTGCCCGACAAGAGCTTGATCGTACCCTTCACGGGTATCTATCAATACCTCGGAGACGGCTGGTACGAGGTGCGGGATGAGAGAGGCGGTGGCGTGATTTACATTACCCTCTCCCCAAACTGGAAGAAGGTGATTATAGAGGGCTGGTCTGAGTGGTCTGGAACTTGTGCCGGCCCAGTGCTAGAGTTTGGTATAGTCGTGCCCGCTAAGGAGGGCGGTTTTCGGGAGGCTGGCATTAGCCTTTGCCCCTGCAAGCAATTTAGGGTCGAGTTCAACCCTAAAATCTACGACTATGACCCGCACTTATCAGACGAGGAGTTCAATAGGCTGTTTAGGGAGGCCTTAGAGTACGAGGGAAACTGCGGCGACTGTCTGCCTATGTACGGGGGAACAATATACCCCTTCAAAGATCCCTCTAAAGTAACAGAGGAAGGGTTAGAAGCAGGCTGGCTGTACGTCAATTTCGGTTGTATAGTTTCTAGGTTCAGGGTGATAGTCTATGTCTAGGCGGCTTCTTCTTTCCCTACTTTTAGCCATGGTATTCTTAACGTTAATAACGAGTAAAACAAGCTCCCCACCCAGTGCCTCGTCCAGCGACTGCGACCCGTTGCACTGCACGTATGACGGTAACTACTATGCAGAGTACTACTTGGTGAAGAGGGGTCTAGCATTGATAGACGATAAAAATGGCGTAGGTAAGCGTAATCACGGGTATTTCTCCGAGCTTGACGATCACAGAGTTATAGATACTAACCCAGAGGTTTTGCACAGGTTCTTCCTGCACTTCATAGCTGTGCCGGACACAGAGAGGTGGTATAGCCCTAAGGGATGGGTCAAAGTCCACCTAATTGCCAGAGGAGAGATGGAGGTCAGCGGAGTCCCGAGGCTTTCCGTAAACATAGATCAAGCTCTGAATAAGACTTTCACTGCGCCTAGATGGCATAGATATGTTGAATACAGCGACGACTCAGCCGGGCGACGATTGATGATCATAAATGTGAACACAGAGAAGGGGTACATAGAGGTGGAGGGTAAGTGGGTTAAAGTATCCTACACAGCTGGCTGGAAGATATGCCTAACTTGCTGCCTAAACACAGCGCCTCCGTCTCCCGATAGTGTCTGCTGGCGGCTGCACTTGGACGGCAACGTGAGTGGCGTGCCTGTGAGAGTGGGGGAGTACGTGTACCGTACTCCGGCTATTATAGAGTACAGGGCTAAGAAGTGCGTGCCCCAATATGGAGATGTGAAAAAGTGGAGTGTGGAAGTAAAGGCTTTGGGGAACGGCACTTGGTACCCCGTGAAGGCGGAGTTCTGGTTTAAGGGGTGGCGAGGGTGGGAAATGGGGGGTTCTGCGCGTGACGTAGACGGCTTGCTGGAGGCCAGGATATACAACGACGGGGCTGGGAGGCCTGTCTACAGGTACTATTACTACTACGACGATACGCACTATTTCTACGCTAGAGATAGGTGGTGGTTTGAGAATATCAGAGATGTTAAGCTCTACTTCTACTACAGGAACTCTTCATCTCTAGCCTTCCTAACCGTGAAGACGAACATAGACGACCTAATCCAGAGCGACGTGGTGAGTGTGAATGGAAGTTACGTAAGCACTCCTTGGGAGTACTATAGTGACAAAAAGATTAATGCTGCCTTAGAGGCTGAAGCGGTGTATGTCCGCAAGGACTACAAGCTGCGGAGGGAGAGTGTAAGTTGCTGGAGTAGGAGTACCTGTACGCACACATACAAGTTGCGCGGGGAGTTGATAGTAGAACTAGATTATTATGTAGGTAAGGACGGGCTCCTAGAAGTATACGCTGACGGAGTGAGAGTCCTAAGAGTTAAAGGTTACCATTACCCGCGGGTTAAGAGGGGGCACGCCAGGCTGGCTGTGACGGTTGGGAGAGACGTAACCATAGTGTTGAAGTGGGCTTCGCTCAGGAACCTGGAAGCCTACGAGGGAAAGCGCTACCTATTTGAGAAGTGGTATGTCTACGACTCAGAGGGCGATGTCGTCTTAGATGCACCGCGCCTGATAAATGTCTCGGTACCCGTGGGCGAGCGCTACACAGCAGTAGCATACTATAGGTACGAGGGCGCAACGCTAAAGGTTGATTCGAGGCCGAGCGGGGTTCCTGTGACGTACAATGATACGGTTAGGACTACGCCTTTCACTCTGACCTCCGACGGGGACTTGGCGGTGAGGTTAGAAGCGCCGGAGAAATGGTCTAACTATAGGTTCAAGAACTGGACTGTGTATTCAAATGACGTTGCGACGACCTACACCTCCACCCGGATAGTCCTGACTGTCCCTCGCGGCGAGACCTGGAGAGCAGTAGCCTACTACTTCGAGGGCGGGGGGAAGAAGAACTACACCACGTATAGGCTTTCCGGAGAAGTCTACTGCCTGCCTTACCAGTGGGTTCACATCCCCGTGAACCTAACTCCCGGGCTATGGCTCATAAACAGCTCCGCTGCGTACCCAAACCCATCGAATAGAACTCTTATTAACGCGTTCTTGGGGAAGCCAGACAGTAGGGAAAAGCTAGTAGTGCCAGCCATAAACCTGCTCGTAAACGTAACTAGGGTTACCTCTTTGCCAGTGTACAGAGAGTGCAGAGGGGAGGCCTGCTGGCCAGCATATATAGTGAAGTGCGTCAACTATCCAAGCTACTACTTGTTAGGACTTGGAGTAGGGAACTACCTGGATGAGAATGAGACTCTAAAGGAGCTGAGAAGACTATTACTGCCTAATGGGACGACGCTCGCGATATACAATGTCTCCGTGGTTCAGGTGAACGTTACAAACCCAGTAGCCTATTGGAGACCTGTGGTAGTGACTAGCCTAAGCTACGAGCTAGACGCTATCTACGAGGAAGAGGGGGTCTACCTTGTCTGGAACTTTTCGTACTCTTATCTAGCACCGAGGTGGGTACACGAGTGGCTTAACATATCTGAGAAGAAGCCATACCAGCTCGTCTATGGAAGGATATGGAGTGAAAAAGGCAACTTGTTATTTGAACAGAGGCTAGGGATGCTACCAGCAGAGCTTGAGTACTTAGGTAAGGATAGAGTGCATAGCTACGCGGCGCTCTACGTGTCTTATGCTAAGCTTAGAAAGCTATTAAGGTTCGGCTCGCCCGCACTTAAGTGCTGGGTTACCTGGAGCGGATACCACATACCGACAGTCGAGCCGATAAGGGTTGGGTTCGTCCCCGCGGGTATATGGCTTCGCGGGTTAGAGAAGAAAAACGATGAGTGGATTTGGCGGGTTAGCCCGGTCGAGATCCCGGGGAACAACCTCGGGAAAGTTATAAGGCTTGGGGGCAAGTTCGTAACGGTTTTTAACGGTTCCCGCATGGAGCATGAGGTTCAAAGGGGTTTCGAGGTCTTCTCCTTTACGACTCCTAGGTTTGAGATAGGACATCACACTCTTCAGGTCTATTACCTCCCAGAACCGACTAGGAACCTAGTATACTATTTTTACCCCTTCGACTTCTAAAAACAACTCTCTCTTTTTCCCTTCACCCTTAAGCTTATTTCTCCCCTTCTATAATAATTATTTTGGTGAGAGGATGGAGCACGCGGGGTTAATCGTGCTGATTGTTATATCTGTAGTTGTAGCTAGCTACATATCAGCTAGCTACTTACCCGTTATCACTAAAGCTAGGGCCCCAAGCATTACTTTCGAAGATTTGAGAGAGCTACACTTCTTAGCTAACAGGTTTGAGGCTACTACTCTGCCAGCTCCCGCTGAGGTTATGTCAGTACGCACGTTTTTAACTGTGGCTGAGGCGCCCTTAGAGGCCAGTAGAGTGGTGTTAGCGTGGAGGTGCTCTGCCCCTAGTGTCAACTTGACGGGTACATGGACTCTGAAAGGTAATAGAACTCACGTGGAGCTAGTTTCTGGCGCCTACGTCCAAGACTTAGGTAATGTATTAATCGTGAGGTACTGGAGTGAGGGGGCTGACAGGATTTATAGCTTGTCGTGGGAAGAGGAGACGAGGGTTTTCTCAGCCGTACTCACAGGCCCCATAACCCTCGCTGAGGAGGAGCTAGCCGTAGTGAGAGGTTGGAGAGAGGTACGAGTCGTGGAGGGGGTGGTTAAGGGATGATTGCCGCCAGCGAGGTAGTATTCGCCTCTTTCACTACAATCGTCCTCTGCATGGTGTTAGTCTTTGGATACATAGTCTACGCTAATAGTTGGAAGGCCGCGAGTGCTATCTATGAAGAGAACGCGAACATCACTACTCAACTCTTAAAGTATTACCCTGAGGCAGAAGCCTACTTCCCAATACCATATCAGGGTAAGGTGCTGGTAAGGGGTGGAAAGAGTGAACGTGGGTAGGGTGCTCGAAATCATCTTAATAGCGGTTATAACGGCCTCCTTTGCAGCTCTCAGCCATGTAGTAGTTAAGATGTATGGCACTCCTTACACGCAGACTGTCAACAGAGTAGTTGCTTATTATATCCTCGTGGAGGGGCGCTACAACGAGTCAAAGTTCCTTGACTACATCTTGGACTGGGCAGGGGAGGACGTAGTCTATGTAGAAGAACTCTATAACTTCGATAGGACTCCTGAAGGGGTTCTATACAAGTCTGAGTGGGGCGGGGGGTACTATGCTATAAGAGCCTACATGCCCCCGGGCGTAGTGATCGAGGTGAGAATACGTGGATGAGGGGGGACAGACGTTAGGATTAGCAGTTCTGTTACTAGCAGTCCTACTATTAGCCAGCCTAGCTGTGATTAGAAGCCAAACACCTATCCCCCAGATAGTTGTTAAAAGAGACTGGGTGCAAGCAGCCGAGCTGGCCTCTCTAGCTAGGTTTTGGATTGTAACTGCTTCTTACATGGGGCGCTTCTGCCCTCGTGTGATTCGCAGTAGTACTTTGAGGCTTTATGAATTAAATGAAACTTATGGGTTGGACATACCTTATACCGTGAACGTTACGGTTTTGGAGAAGGGCATTCTTGGGAATGAATCTGGCTGGGTGTACTTTGACGTGTACTTCTACAGAGGCCCAACATACGGGGATTATTACGTCAGGTACTATGTCCGGTACGAGTGGCGGTTTAGAGACTGCTATATTAAATACGTGAAGGGAGAAGCCTGCGAGTACGCTAACTACTCCATAACATACGTGCATAGAATATACGGGCCTTGGGGACTGTTTGTCCTGACGGATTTAGAGCTTAAGCCAGAGAGTGAGAGCGGATACCCCGTAGACATTAGTTACGTAGGGGAGGGGAAATGGTGGGTGGGTTTCCCGTCGTGGTGGGCTAATTGTACGTTCATCGATAAGTTCGGGGTGCGCGTAGTCGTGGGTGGTTGACTTGCCGGTAGAAGTTGAAAGCTTAGTTATAGGGTTCGTAACTTTAATGGCTGTAGCCCTCGTGCTCGGTATGCTGTCTATACTAAGAATTGAATACAACGATAACCTCCAGCTAGTAGCGGACATATGGCGTGCTTATGAATCCAAGGGGTGCGTCTATGGTATTTATCGTCTACAGAACGTGTTCGTGGGGAATGACTCTATAATTCTTCCTCACTACGTTTGGTGGAATGGCTCTATAACAACAAGGATAACGAATGTAGAGACTCTTGGAAAAGTAATAGGGAGTGGAATTATTAAAATCAAGACATGTTTCAATAATACTTTGAATAAGGTGGTAGTTGAAGTGAAAGGTTAAGTATAGCCTTCTACTTACTTTTTTGCTTCTTGGTATTATATTGAAATAACATCACAAAATATTTTTACTATTATTTTAATGAATAGAATAGAGAATAACGCCGCTATACATGAATAACTTTCTATTTATTAGATTATCTTAGCCTCCCTTAGTATCTCAATGACTGAAATATAGGCTGGCGAAGTTGGCGGTAAGTCTAATAATGACTTTCCCCGAAGAACATGTTCTTCCAGCGTCTCGTCATAGGCTATCCTACCAAGATATTTCATCCCAAGCTTATCGCAGACCTCCGGGTGTAGATCTTCGGGGAACCGGAAGCACCCGACTACATAGAAGTTCTTAAAGGAAATGCCCACCTCCTTAATTACCCTGTACGCCCTCCTAAGGTGGTTAAAGGCCTTCTGAGACGGGTCTATAATGTCGAAGATATCGTCAACGTCAGACGTTATTCTGCGGTTTAGGTGTTCGAGCCCGGCTGGGGAGTCTATCAGCACGTACTTGTAGTTCTTTGTTAGATTCGCCAATGCGCTCTTCAGAGCCGCGTTTGGGAGGCAGTAGCACCCCTCAACCCATTTAGTCCCTATAGCGATTAGATCGAACGCGTCACCCTCATAGATTCCCTCCTCCCATATCTTACTCTCTATCCTCTCAGAGGGAGGTATACCTACTAACGTCCCTTTACCCTCTATGAATGTCTCTATGAGTAGCTCGGAGATAGTCTTCACGCCCTCCTCCTCTAGGTTTACGCCCACCATTTCGGCTAGGTTCTGGTCGGGATCTGCGTCCACCAATAATATGGGCTCTACACCAGCCTCTACCAAAGCCTTAGTCGTTAGGGACACGAAGCTCGTCTTACCCGTTCCTCCTCTACCCATCACAACAACTACCTTAGTCATGCCACCGGTATACCGCCGAGGGGAGATATTAGGCTTTAGTCTTGCTGATCACATACTTGACTATCTCCCTGGCTATGTTAACCCTAGTTACCTGTTGGAGGCCCTTCCACCCCGGCTGGCTGTTTATCTCCGTAATGTAATACCCGTCTCCGCTCTCTAGGAGATCTACGCCTGCTACCTCGCACCCCACGACTTCTGAGGCCTTTAAGGCTAGCTCTTTTAACTCCTCGCTCGGCTCTAAGGGCCTAGGCCTAGCTCCCTGGGACACGTTCGTCTTCCAGGTTGAGGCTTCCCTGTACATAGCCGCGACTACTCTGTCGCCTATTACGAATACGCGTATATCCCTATTGCCGTGCGGTATGAACTCCTGTAGGTAGATTACGCCGTGTATGAACTGTATAGCGCTGAAGACTCGGAAAGCCACCTCGGGGTCGCTCACCCTCGTCGTGCCTATACCCCTAGACCCGAATATCGGCTTAACCACTACGTCGCCGCCCAACTCGTGGAAGGCCCTCATAGCGTCTAGGACGTTCTCAGCCACAGCCGTCCTCGGGACTGGTAGCCCGCTCTCCTCCAGAAGAAACAGGGAGTAAAACTTGTCCAAGCACTTCTCTATGGCCGACGGGGGGTTAACCACGACCTTGCCAAGCCTGACTAGCCTGTGCAGGGTATCCATCCTGAATATGGCCTCCTCTAGAGAGCACTTACCGATAGGCCTGACAATTACGGCTAACAACTCCTCTAGGTCTACGCCTTTAACCTCAACTCGGGGACTGCCATAACCTACTCTATTGAGCAAACGGGAGATCTTCAAGAACATGGGGGTATAACCGTAATACCTGATAGCTTCACATAACCTCTGACTGGCCCACGACGCTGGGTTACGCGAGAATATACCTATAGACGCCAAGCCTCCACCCTGTTACAACACTAAAAACTGGAGTGATAAGCCTTTGCCACTAGTTAGCTTTATGAATTTTCCTATTCATTTTGAAGAAAATTAAAGGCTAATACTTCGTAAGATACAAAATTTTTAGATTCTATACTTAAGCGCTTCTGATTATAAACAGATGAGGATGAATCTAATTATTATGCCTTGAGAACTTAGTCTCGGAAAGAAATAAATAGTCGGAACTTGATAATTTTTCGGTGATAGCTGATAATGTCGGAAATTATTTTGAAAGTCGGAAATAAGGGAGAGATTTATACTACTAAGGAAATAAGGGAAAGAATAGGCATTAAAACTGGAGGAAGGGTTAGAGCAATTATTAAAAATAATGAACTAATAATCAAACCATTACCTTCTATTGAAGAGTTAATAAAAAAACCTCGTCCAATTAAACTAACTCCCGAAGAAGCGGAAAAAATAAGCGAAGAAGTTCAAAAAGAGGCGGGTATATGGCCAGACTCCTCATAGATACGACGTACTTGCTACCCATACTTGGAGTTAAAATCGAATTAAAGGAGTATGAGTACATTTTCCCGTTAGTGTTAAGGAGATATGAAGTAATATATAATCCCGTATCTTTAATCGAAGCTAAATGGATCCTATTGAAGCTTATTAAAACGCACCCAGAAGAGGCAGCTTACTTGCTAAATAGCTATGTAGAAGGGTTAGCCACGATAGTACATAGTAATTATTTAAGGCCGACAGTACTAACAAACCCTAAAATCGAAGAAGTTGCAGATAAGTTATTTATCGAGATAAAAATAAAGGACTATTTTGATAGGATAATCTATGCAACAGCCATATATTATAACGCCACATTATTGACAGAAGACCAGACAATCAAAAAGATAAGACACCCTGAGATCCCTAGGCCAGTAGTACTCTCATGGAGAAATATAGTAAGCCAGTTTAAATGAAAAAGCATTTGTCTTTATACTTTAATAATGATTAATTGATAAAAATAGCAAATAACAAGAAGCTTAGATTAACCATGATTTCTTTAGAACGTCGATGTTCGGCATGCCGTGGCTGTATGTTTTCCCTGTTTTCACGCTGTTGATGGACATCTTCGCTGGGGCGAATAGGTTGGGGTCTATCTTGTAGAAGTCGTAGCCCGCTTCTTTGAATATCTCGTAGAACGGCTTGCCATACATGCTGGCGGCCGAGGATACCGCGGACTTCACTATTTCAGGTAGCTTGTCCTCTTCTTCGTAGTCAACTACGTAGAAAGTCTCGCCCGCGTATATCAGGGCGTCGTTAGTCCAGCCCATCATTATAGTGGGGTCTGGGTGTAGCGGCGCTATTGGGCAAATACCGCCCGCGTGCTTAATACTATGTAACGGGAAGCCCAGGGTGTGTAGCCTGTGTATACCCGTCTCGGCGATCCTAGCGCTTATCTGTACAGACCCAGCTACGCTGTTGGTAGGTACGAGTAGGACGTACAGGTCGCTGGGTTTTACACCGCACTTCTCCGCGACCATGTCTAATACTTCCTTGCCAGGGACTTTAGAGGTCTCCAGTACTAGGACTGCTTCGTCGGCTGCATCCTCGTACCCTATTTCCTTGTAGAGCTTCTTGGGTTTCTTCGCCAGAGCACGCGCGGGGCCTGAAC
>Ga0190367_1000612_pt1 | contig 24802 bp, 24 predicted proteins | sample 4872181011_MG_FD_171838 | JGI IMG/M metagenome (GOLD analysis project Ga0190367, IMG submission 171838) | Hydrothermal vent microbial mat bacterial communities from Southern Trench, Guaymas Basin, Mexico - 4872-18-10-11_MG | ecosystem: Environmental > Aquatic > Marine > Hydrothermal vents >...
TCACACCTTCTTTACAGCCGCTTCAGCGATGACCTCCCGCCTAGCTTGAGACTCGGATTTGCCCTCTTCCATTGCCCTCTGGAGTTCTTTAAATTTGAATCTGCTCAGAAGAATCCTCAAGTTTCTGTCTGCAACCTCTTTGAGTCTTTCTGATCCCATCGCGATTTGCTGCACCGCTGCAGTCTGTTCTTCAATCGCTGCAGATGTTTCCTCTGAAGAAGATGCAGCTTCCTCTGCTGTTGAAGCGACTTCATCAACATTCTTTGCAAGAACCATGAGTTTCTCCATACCCTTCTTGGATTCTTCTGCTATCTCCTCCATAGTCTTAGAAATTTCCTGGACCCTCCTCGCTATTTCCTCTGCCTTTTTAAGAGCGGCACTTATGTTCTTCGAACCTTCATTCGATGCGGTTTGTGCCTTTTCAACAGCCTCGAGAACCTTTCTCGTCTCTTCTTGCACTCTCGCCACAATTTCCTCAATCTCTTCAGTACTCCTTCTCGATTCTTCAGCAAGTTTTCTAACTTCATCGGCAACTACAGCAAAACCCCTACCGTGTTCACCTGCTCTTGCAGCCTCTATTGCCGCATTGAGAGCAAGCAGATTGGTTTGATCGGCAATGGACTTTATCTTTTCAGTTACCTTTCCAACGTTCTTCACAGCCTCATTTAGCTCATTGACTATTGCGCCAGCAGCATCGATGTCTTCAACCATACCCCCCAGCTTTTCAAGGGCAACATTACCCATCTGTTGTGACTCCTCAGCAAACTTGTAAGCTTCTGCAGCCATAGCCGACGACGTTTGAATGGCAGCATTTAGCTTGTCAAACAGCTCGTGAGTTGCCTTTAGCTCTATTTGAGAGTTCGTTGCGAGTTTAGATAAGTTTTCAGCCCCGAGTGCTATCTGTTGTGATGCACTCGATATCTGCTGCATGCCAGCGTTCATTTGCGCAACGGCGTCCATGCTTTCCCTACTCATGTTGAGAGTTTCCTGCATGGCTAGAGCCGTGTCAAGAATTATTCCTCTTAACTCTGAAACAAAATTGTTGAACAGCTCGATTGTCTCACCGAACTCGTCGTCCTTTTCCTTCTCCAACCTCACGTCTAGATTCCCAGAAGTTATTTCTTTGAGCACTTCGTTAAGTTTTCTGAGGTTCTTTTTCCAGTACTCTAGAATTTCCAGGCATTCTTCGAATTTTGTCACTTCTTTATCGCCCTCCATTAGGTCACCTCCATTGATAAAAAGATTTTAAAAAATAAATATTTTTTCTTCAAAAGTTCAAATTCTAATATGTAGTTTCAAAGGTGCAAATGTGCTCAAAAAAATTATGCCAAAAATTATATAAATCTATATTTTTACGTATACTCTCTCTTTCAAATTAACGGGAGCAAACAAGGTTTCAAAGCCATGAGGCATAGTTTCCGATTTACCGATGATAAGATAACCGCCTTTAAGAAGAGACTCATAAAAATCGTTAAGAACCTTCCTTTTTTGAGCGTCTGTAAAATAAATCATTACGTTTCGACAGAATACCGCGTCAAAGTATTTTGATACTGGTTTTTCAGTCGTAAGATCGTGCTTTTTGAATTTGACACAGGATTTAATGGTATTTCTAACTTGATACATGCCATCTCCGAGGTTTACAAAATATCTATCAATTAGCTTTTTGTTAAGATTTCTTAGCTGGTTAACAGAGTAAATTCCCTCACTAGCAAACCTCAAACACTCCTCATCGATATCGGTGCCGTATATTGAAAGCATCCATTTATCACCCAGTGTCTCCTTAACACATATGGCAATAGAGTAAGGTTCTTCACCATATGAACACCCCGCACTCCAGAATCTAAGGAGATTACTGCCAGTCTCCAATTTTCTTTTAGCTATTTCTGGAAGTATATGTTTCATGAAGTATTGAAAAGGAGTTTTATCACGCATAAATTCCGTAACGTTGATCGTGATTGTATTTAACAGGCTAGTACGTTCTGCAGCATCCACTTTCAGGAGACTAAGATATTCAGCATAGCTAGTAATGCCGATCATCTGCATTCTTAAATCTATCCTTCTTTTTAAATAATTCTCTCTATATTGATTCAAATTCACTCCTGTCAGGTTTGAAAGTTGGTGTACAAAAGATTTAAAATTAAAATTAACTATATCCATACAACATCACCATTGCTGTACTTAACTACAACAGACCCATCAGAAGTGTCAAACAACATACTTCTTCCCTTGTTTCCTCCAACATCTCGCGCTACCACTTTGATTCCTAATTTTTTGAGATGTTCTTCGATGGACTTTACGTTTCTATCTCCAATTTTTAAAGTATCTATCGTTATAAACTTGAAAACCTGTGCTCCTCCGGCCATTTTGGCTATAATTCTATCCTTCTTCACCCCCAGTTTCTCCATCTCTCTGAGCATTTTGTTTATTGCATCCTCTGCAAATCTTGCACATCCGTTATCCGACCTTCCAGGAAGCATAATGTGGGCTAACCCACCAATTTTTAACACCGGATCATAAAAAGCAACTCCTACGCAAGATCCCAAGCCTATCGCTTTGAGTATGATCGGTTTCTTCCCAATTTTATATTCACCAATTCCAACAAGTATCTCCGTCATATAGACCACACTTTTCTTTTCAGCATTTTCACAACGTTCTCGAAGAACGCTATGTCTGGGATCAAGACGATGTACGTCTCTAGAAGATCGTGTTCGTCCCTCAGCATAACTTCAAACAGGAATACGTAATCATTGCTTTCCGCCAGCCTAGACACGACTGCATCGATTACGGCCAATGCGTAATCCTGAGCCAAACTTGGAGGGGCCGGAATTATCTCTACTTCGAGGAAATCTGCCATAGCACCACAAAAAGATGATGAAATGATATTTCCGACCTCAAGAAGAGCCGACAATTCGTATTCACCAAAGTCATCAGAGTTACAAAGAACACTAATGAGCTTTTTTGGCGTATCGCCGAGAAACATTACGTAGAGATAGCCCTCACCCTTACACAAGGGGTCTTTGAAGGCGGTAATAGTTCCTGAGACTATTTTTTCTGCATCTATAATTTTACTGAGTTCAGGAATCCTTACGACCCTTATTTCTGGAACAGACATTGAAATCGTTCTGCCAAGGAGTTTTGAGAGTGATGTTGCTGCATGCCCCGCACCGATGTTTCCAAGTTCTTTCAGAGCGTCAAGATCAAGATTATTGAGTTCCACCATCCACACCTCCTACAAGGTCGTGATATCTAATACTGGAATGATCCTACCGTTACCAAGAACGGTAAAACCACTAATGCCCCTAATTTTGGAAAGATAACCACCAAGAGGCTTTATTACGATTTCCTGCCTGTCTAGAATAGAATCAACGATGAGAGCTACCTTTTCTCCTTCTTTATCGACTATAACTGCCACTTCTTCCAGAGTTTTACCACCTATTCCAAATAAATCCCTTAACCATACAGCAGGAATTATTTCATTCCTAACATACAGTATCTTCTGACCTTGAAGGGTCTCTAAATTTCCCTTCACAGAGACTGCTTTCAGTACATTTGATAAGGGGATGGCGTAGAACTCTGTTCCAACCTTTACGATTAATGCTCTTATTATAGCAACCGTTGGCGGTAGAGAGATCGTCACCTTTGTGCCCTTTCCTTTCTCACTCAGTATTTTTATTCTCCCACCTAATCTCTCGACTACAGTCTTAACCGCGTCTAATCCAACACCTCTTCCAGAAATGTCCGTTACTTCCTCCGCAGTTGAGAAGCCCGGTACAAATAAGAGATTTAACAGTTGTTCATTTGTTGCTTTTTCAGCTTCGTCTGAGGAAATCAGACCTTTTTCTATAGCTTTACTTCTGATTTTTTCAAAATTAATTCCCCTACCATCGTCTTCAACTTCAATAATGACGTTCCCTCTTTCGTTATAAGCTGTGATAGTTATCTTGCCTGTATCGCTTTTTCCACTTTTTATTCTTTCTTCGGGCTTTTCTATTCCATGATCCACGGCATTCCTTATTAAATGTATCAATGGTTCGCTTATTTCGTCAAGAATGCTTTTATCGAGTTCCGTATCCTCACCTCTAATTTCCACTTCGACCTTTTTCCCAAATTTTCTACTTAGGTCTCGTACAATACGAGGGAATTTACTAAATACTTTTTCAAGCTTAACCATTCTAAAACGTAAAATTTCATCCTGCAATCTCGCTATAGATTTACCAAGAGTATCTACTGCTTCCTTTATCTCCTGAATACCATAATCTTGTGCAAGTTGAAGAAGTCTACTTTTACCTATGACAAGCTCTCCAACCAAGTTCATTATCGTGTCTACTTGTTTTGTGGTCACTCTTATTGTATCAATCCTTTCTAGTTTTGTTTCTCCACTGAGTTTTGTTTTTTCTTTCAAGTTGACTACGTTAAAACTCTCAATTTCTCCTATTCTTCTCAGAACCTTTTCTATTTCCTGTTTGGTTACTTTTGAATCTAAATATATCGAAAAATCCCTGTCAAAGTTCCCACTATCTATTCTCTCCTCGTCGGGATCGGTTTTGACTATCTTACCAATTTCACTTAACGCTTGCACAATAAGTACTGCCCTTGCACTCTTCATTACACAGTCTTCTGTTAAGGTTATATCTACTCTGAAGTTACAGTCCTCGCTAGCAGGATCGTGAATTCTTTCAGCAAAACCTAAATCTTCTAGAATGTTAGAAATGTCATAATCATCACTTTTAGTCTTCTCTATTCTTGAAATAATCTCCCCGATTAAATCACTTGCTGCCAAGAGAATGTCAATTAGTTCATCGCTAACCTGCAATGACCCCTCTCTGACCTTTCCTAAAACGTTCTCTAACGCATGACAAAGATTTGAGAGATTTAGATAGCCCATATACCCTGCCATACCTTTAAGGGTATGTACGAGTCTAAACACTTCATTGATAGCGTTAGTATCCTCTTTCTCTATTCTGAGTATATACTTGCCAATAGACTCTGAAATCTCCTTTGCTTCTTGAACAAATTCAGTTATTAGGTTGTTCGTTTACAATCACCTCTACAAACTTCACAATTTCTTCGGCGATTTCATAGAGCGGCTTCACAGAATCTATTGCACCCATATCTATCGCTGCTTTTGGCATCCCAAATACTACGCACGTGTCAGCGCTACACGCTATCGTTTTTCCACCAACAGCTTTTATCTTCTTTAAGCCCCTGGCTCCGTCCTCACCCATTCCCGTAAGAAGTACACCGATTATGTTTTTCCCATATGCTTGGGGTAAGGAGAAAGCAGTAACATCAACCGATGGCTTAACGGCGTTCACAGGGGGCTCATCTGTTATTTTTATTCTTTTTATTCCTAGAGAGAATTTCACCTTCATGTGATAACCGCCAGGTGCCACATAAGCCACGCCTTTCTTTATCTTTTCATTGTTTTCTGCTTCTTTCACAGTTATCTCTGATTGTACATTGAGTCTATTGGCAAACTGCTCGGTAAAGCTGCCTCTTGGCATGTGCTGTACAATAAAAATTGGGGCTGGAAAATCCGAGGGTAGTCTTGTAACCACCTGCTCTATTGCAGAGGGACCACCCGTTGAAGCTCCAATAAGTACGCATAAATCCTTCTTTACAGCGTTCCAATTACCCCTGACAATACCTTGCCTAAATCTTTTAAGATTCTGTAGACGAATTATCTGAGGATTGGAGTACTTTGCTGCCCTTATCTTGGATAAGAGCTCAAATTCTACGGGTGAGAGATCGTACGAAATCGACTTCCAAGGCTTCGCAACAAAATCTATTGCACCAAGTTTTAACGCTTCAAGCGTTTCCCTTGCCCCCTCTTTTGTAAGAGCGCTAAACATTATAACAGGCGTTGGGTATTCTTTCATTATGATTTCAAGGGCCGTTAAGCCATCCATTCTTGGCATTTGAATGTCAAGAGTGACTACATCGGGCTTGAGTTCTTTCACCTTCTTAATTGCCTCTATTCCATCCTTTGCAGTACCAACCACTTCGATGTCGTCAGCTTTACTCAGCATGTCAGAGATCGCAATTCTCATAAATGCCGAATCATCTACTACCAAAACTCTAATCATATTCCAAAACCTTTTTCACTTCTTCAACAACTTTATTTGGCTGAAACGGCTTAATTACGTAGCCTTTTGCACCCATTTTTATAGCTCTCTTCAAAATTTGTTCTTCGCCTAGAGCTGTGCACATTATAACCTTGGCGTTTGGGTCCATCTCCTTTAGCTTTTTCAAGACTTCAATTCCGTCCATTTCTGGCATAACAATGTCTAGCGTAACAACGTCTGGCCTTATGTTCTCGTAAATCTCTAGAGCAACTTTACCATTTTCGGCTTCAGCCACTTCGAATCCTTCAGAGGACAATATTTCTCTTATCACCGACCTCATAAAAGCCGTATCATCCACTACTAATACTGTAGGCATCCACATACCCCCCATAAGAAAATAGTCCTATGAGTATTAAATTTTTTGTAAAAAATTGAAATTTCAATTTTGAAAGATTAATAAAAAAGAAGTTTTAAGAATTTTTATTCTTCCCCCGAGGTTGAACTACGTGGATCGACAACAACTCGTTCACAATGCTGAGCACAAGTCTCCCTTTTTCTGTGATTTCATAGAAATCCCCGTTCTTTTCAACAATACCCAGTTCGATTAATGACCTCAAATGCCTATAGAGGATACCAGGGTTCAGCGACGCTCTAAACATCAGTTGTGAAAACCTGAGGGGGGCGTCATTTAAGGCAGATAGAACGGAAAGCACACCGCTCCTTGATAGAACTTTTAGCAGCTCTGGGCATTCCATTCTCGGTTCTGCCATCGGGCAAGCCGCCACTTTACTACTTAGCATAGTAATCACCGTTACTCACTAGTGATTATAATAATAATATCAATGTTACATAAACCTTGCGTTGGTACGAGCAATTAAAAAAGTGGTATTACTTTTTTGAAATTTCAAAATAAAAACTATACAAACCTTTTTAAAACACCGCTTACTCGTCCTATGACTTAACTTACTAAATTTCAAATTGTGACAAAGTGGTGGATTCCAAGCCAAACTTTTTTATCGTTCAGCCGAAAAACTCTACTGGTTAATGAACGCCAGGGTTATGATAAACAAGATCAATGAATATTCGAAGGCATGCGTCGAGATAGCTGAAGCTATCCTCGAACTCGAACCCGGAAGTAAAGAAGAGATCGCAAAAATCAAGAAGGAAATCAGCAGGAAGTACAGGCTGCCGAAGCTACCTGCTGACCCCGATATCCTCACAAGCTTTAGAGAGAGATTTGGTGAATGCAATGAGCTCGTTCAGCTAAAGTCACTCCTCCGCCTCAAACCTGTGAGAACGATAAGTGGCGTTGCAGTGGTCTCTGTAATGACCTCCCCTGCTCCATGCCCTCATGGAAAGTGCGTTCCATGCCCCGGAGGGGTTGAAATAGGCACACCACAGAGCTATATTGGCTTGGAACCTGCAGCCCAGCGTGGCAGGCAGCACGGCTACAACGCATTCAAGCAGGTGAGTGCAAGGCTGAAGGAGCTTTCTGAAATCGGACACGACGTTGACAAAGTGGAGATTATCGTCATGGGTGGAACCTTCCCGGCAAGGAAGAGGGAGTACAGAGACAGATTCATACTTGATATTTTCAACGCTCTAAACTGCTTTGACAGTCGTGCAAAGCCTGAAGGTGATTTGGAGAAGGCAAAGAGGAAGAACGAAAAGGCCAAAGCGAGGTGCGTAGGTCTAACGATTGAAACTCGCCCCGATTTCTCGAAGCGAGAGCATATCCTGGAGATGCTCCGCTACGGGGCAACGAAGGTCGAGCTTGGTGTACAGAGTGTTTACGACGACGTACTCAATTTGATCAGGAGGGGCCATAGCGTTGCCGACTCGATTGAGGCTACGAAGCTGCTTAAAGATTCAGCCTTCAAGGTGGGATACCACGTCATGCCGGGACTGCCAGGCAGCAGCTTTGATAGAGATATAGAGATGTTCAAAAAGCTCTTCTCGAACGAGAACTTCAAGCCCGACTACCTCAAAATCTATCCAACGCTCGTCGTTGAAGGAACAGAACTCTACGAGTGGTGGAAAGCTGGAGAGTACAGGCCCTATACTACCGAGGAGGTCGTCGAACTCATAGCCAGAGCAAAGCGCTATCTGCCAGAGTGGGTGAGAGTGCAGAGAATACAGCGCGATATTCCTGTAAAGCATGCAATAGGTCTTGAAAAAGGCAATATAAGGCAGCTCGTCCATGAAAAGCTGAAGGAGTACGGCTACGAGTGTCGCTGCATTCGATGCAGAGAAGTTGGACACAAGCTGAGAAGACTCGGAGTTAAACTTTCAAGCGACGAAATAGAAAAACAGGCAGAGCTGGTTGTGAGGAAGTACAAGGCATCAAAGGGTGTGGAGTACTTCATATCCTACGAACTGGCTGATTACGATGCACTCGTTGGGTTCATAAGGCTCAGGTTTCCGCATGAGCCGTTCATCGACGCGCTGAAAGATGCCGCCCTTATTAGAGAGCTACACGTCTACGGAAAGGCCGTTCCAATTGGAGGCAGGGATACCGAAGCTTTCCAGCATCGCGGCTTTGGAGAAAAGCTGTTAAGGGAAGCTGAAGAAATTGCAAAGGAAAAATACGATAGAATAGCTGTCATAAGTGGTGTCGGTGTCAGAGAATACTACAGAAGGTTCGGTTATAGAAAGAAGTTCGAGTACATGGTCAAGAAGCTATAGGTGGTCGGATGAACCTAAAGAAGCTCCAAGACATCTTAAAGGAAAAGTATTACGAAGTTGATGCAAAATCTGGTCCTCTTTTCCTCCTTGCCGTATTGTTTGAGGAAATTGGCGAGCTGGCTGAAGCTGTTAGAAAGGGCGAGAAAAAGGATGTTGAGGAGGAATTAGTTGACGTACTTTTCATGGTGTTAAGCATAGCAAATCTATTTGACGTTGAGCTCGAGAACAGACTAATTGAAAAGTACATAAAAGGAGATCCGAGGAGCAGATGGGATTTGCCTGAAAACAAGTCCGAGTAGACCGTTAGATATTTTTAAAATCTCAAGCATTTTTATTTTTTATTAATACTATCTTTAAAACACTTAGCGATCTGAAAATTAGCACCGGCGGAAAGTAAAGTTCCACTGCTGGGTATGGTTGTAGCGATATTTGCAGTTCAGATGCTGAACTGGCCATTCCAGGCGGAATAAATTGCCTTGGAGCAAACGTTTGGAACATGGCAATCGTTGACGTTTTCGGTTACTTCGTTTACAGGGCTATTTCAGGTTCCAGTAGGAGCGTTGCGGCATTTGCGCCCAATCTACGTTATCACATTCGCTTTCAGGGTTTTTTTCTTGCAGTTTCTTTTCTTACGCTGTTCATGCTCACGAGACCTTACAGCAATACAATCGCTGCAATGCGCTTCTACAAAGTACCAGAGATTTTGGTTACAATGATTTCGCTAACACTGCGCTACATCCACCTGATGTTCAGCGAGCTTTACAGAATGCTGCTCGCAAGAAAAGCAAGGATGATTGAGCATCCAACGGTTATGGACAAATACTCTACATACCAGCCCAGCTTGATATGCCAGAAGAGGAAGTTATGAAACTCGCAATGGGATTTACCGAGAAATTTGGGCTGACGGGCATTCTCCACAAGCCCCCTTCAGGCTGAGTGGAGGGAAAAGAAAAATGTCCCTCGCGTGTGTTTTCATGCTAAAGCCAAAAGTTGCTTTTGCTTGACGAGCCGACAGTAAATGTCGATGGGCGAGAAGGGAGATTCTACGTTTTATATCCGGCTACGAGGGTATTCTGATGACGGCAACCCGCGAACTGTGGCTGGTGCCTGAAGTTGCAGACAGAGTAATTTCTAAACAGAACTGTTATGGCCGATGGTGGATTAGAGGTGCTTAAGGACAATGATTTGCTTGAAAAGGCTGGTATCGTCTAGTTTGCAAGGTCATCACGGTCAAATCTTCTCTAATAATATTTAGCGCTATATATTATTTTTAACGTTATTCAACACTTGAAGCAGTCGGGGTATACTAAAAATATTGTACGGAACGATTATCGGTTCAAACAATCCTTCACAAGCCTCCAAAATAATAGTTCTATAATGGTTCGGGGCAAAAACAATGTAAATGCTGTGATAGTTCTTAGCTTTTTTAAAAAATCTTCTCAATCTACTTATAAACACTGTTCTACCTTTTTCGCCAAGTTTTTCTGGTGGAAAATCATAATGAGCTGCGGGATAAACTTCCTCCCACTCTCTTGGACAGATCGTAAGCGGTTCCCCAACGATGTATTGCTGAACGATACAATCAAGGCCATAATACTCAAGCATCCTTATAACTTTTCTATGCATAAAGGATTTGGAGTAAGGCTTGTGCTTAGAACAGCCCAAAAGTAATGCAATTTTTTTACTATCAAACTTCCATTCATTCAATACTTTATCATAAAAACACATTACGGATGCGTCAAAGAAGAGTTCATCTCCTCCTACGAGTTTTCTCTGTTCTAGCATAGGAAAGCTTAATTAGGAATAATATTTATGTATTACCCTTAATGGAAGACTACTATCTTCAACAGCTCAGGGAGAAAATTAGAAGACTTGAATACGATAAATTGTCTCACGAAGTGTTACTTAAGTTTATAGAGGAATCCAGTGAGAAGGGTATAGAATTCAGAAAAGAGTTAGAAAATGCAAAATCTGAAACGCTTAAGTTTTTAAATAAAATAAAAGACACAATTATAAAACACACTAAGTTAGACTCACCTGAAAAGTTAGAAGACTTACCTTCTGCTGGGGTTGACGGGAGTAACCAAGTTGTTGGAGGTAAGTTTGGAAAATTTTACATCATGCTTGCGGCCGGAATATCGAAATTTCTTGATGGACCATCGAAAAATTGTGAAATAGAATTCTCCGATGTTAAAATTGTCAGTTACTACGACCCTACCGGTAGTAGAGTTTATTCCGTGGCTGAAGATTTAATGCTAGAGCTGGAAACGAAAGCCATCTACCATTTTGTGAATAAAGATGCACCCAGAGATCAGACATCATATCTAATTCTTGATGGGCCTATAATAGATCCGCCAAGGTACCCTGTCGGATATACTAAAAGCCACAATGACTACATCTCTTATCGGGCAAAGGCAATTCTATCTGGGATTAATAGAGACCCACCCGTGATAGTTCTTGGATATAACAAAAGAGTAATGGGATTTCTTTTTAAAAAGCATATAGAATCGAAAGTTGGAGAGAGCATGAAAACAACGTACTCAGATTTCGACGTACTCTCCATAATCTTTCTCGAATTACTCAGTAAAGATCGTTCTATTTACTATACTAAGCCAATAAAAAATACTGAGGTTGACGTGGCTAGAGAATATGAAAAAAATGGATTGACAGTATATTCTTCATTTTCGATGTTTAGTCCAAGGAGCCCAGTCTTTAGAGTAGATATTGCAACCGATGAGACCTTTAGTGAGCAAGACATCTCTAAACTGATGAATGATGCCATGTTGTTTTTAAGGGCTTCTACACTCCCCGGTATGAAATATCCAATACAGATAACCACTATACACGAGAAGGTCTCAATCAGGAGGGGTGCTGCAGAAGTTATATACAACGAGATACTTACAAAAGCTGCATCAACGGGTGAGGAAATGATTAGAATTCTAACGTCTTTTCTTGTAGAGTAAAAGTTTGGAGGTGAAAGATGAGCGAGGCCATAGGTGTTATACTGTCAGGAAGTACAACAACCACAGCTAAATGCGAGATTTATTCATCTGCGGACGATTTAGTAGAGGAGGGAATGTTACTCGTCGTAGTAGGAAAAGACCGCATACTGGCAAGAGTAGACAGTATAACCCCCTACAACGAGTTCTATAGAGAGGGGGACCCGTGGACAGATGTTAGAAGACAAAAGCTAAGGGTACCAAGTGAAATAGCAAGAAAGTATAAAGTTGCAGAGTTAGAGTTACTCGGAAGATTAACTCCTGACGGGCTCGCCGAAGTAACTTCACCACCAAATCCTGGTGATGAGGTCGTCAAAATAGATATAAAAGCAGATATTAAAAATATCTTTGGTATTGATGAAAAAGATGGAATAATTTGGTTTGGTAGCTTGTACGGATATAAAGACGTGCCTGTTCCGCTGGATATTGAAAACATCACAATGCATATGGCTGTTTTTGGTTCAACTGGTTCGGGGAAATCGTACACAGTCGGGTATCTTTTAGAATTATTATCGGAAATTCCAGTTAGTGATGCTACGGTAGCATTTCCAACAATTATCATTGATGCTAATGGGGACTACTTAGACTACTTTTTCCATTTTCTTAAAAATGGAAGGTTTGGATCATTTTATAATGTTTATAGGTTTGTGTTTAGCTCCTCAAAGGAACTATACAAATCAAAAAATGTTAGAAAAATCGCTATAGACTTAGATGAGTTCACATCAAGAGAACTTGCTGAGCTGATAATATCGTTCAGAACAGGTGGAACAATCAACGAATTACAAGTAGCTGGGTTAGAGATGGTATTAAAGGAACTTAAGGAGAATTATGAGCTACAGTTTAACGACATCTTTGTGAAAGATAGCTTATACAAAGAATTTGAGGATGAGCTGGATAGAAGATCTGGGAGGGAAGGGCCAATTCATACTCAGACTGCTAAAGCCATAAGAAGTGCGACTGAACAATTTAGGCGAGAAGTTGTTGATAAAGTCAGGATGGTGTCTACAGATGGGCCAACAATGTCTTCTGAGCTAATAGAAGAGGTATCTAGTAAACCATCCCTTGTTATCATTGACTTTAGTTCTGACGGTGCTCCGGGAATCTCGTTACAAATAAAGCAACTGGTTATCGCGTATCTAACTAAGCTACTTTACAATAAGTTTGTTGAATACAAAATGAAAGATGAGGAAAGATACGTATTTCTAATAATTGAAGAAGCACAAAACTACTGTCCAAATCCTTCGACATACCCTATTGGGTACACTCTAACGAGACGAAATCTCTCGTTAATAGCCACTCAAGGTAGAAAATTCGGAATCTGCTTATGTTTAGTTACTCAGCGTCCAGTATTTGTAGATCCGATCGTTTTATCTATGGTTAATACATTTCTCATACATAGGATTTCAGTTGATGATGTGAGTTTTGTAAAGAAAATAACTGGCGGGCTACCAAAATCAATTGAATCAAAACTTACGAATTTGAGGAGAGGAAATGTTATCCTTAATGGCCAAATGAATATACTACACTTCCCAATACTCGTGTCTATTATAGGGGTTAGAGAAATACAGCCAACAGTTGGTAAAACAAATGTCATAAAAACCTTAGAAAGATTTAAAAAATCGTAAAGGAGTATATTTTTAATGGCTTTTACAGATGCCCCACTCAGACTTCCGAGCTTGGTCGGTACAGATGTGGGAGAATTGAAAAAGTATGTTGTTATAGAATCGAGGGAGCGAGTAGTTAGAGATATCGAGAGTTTTATTGAGATTGCTAAAAAAAGTAGTGAACCTCAAGTTTGTCTTATAGTAGCAGAATGGGGTGAGGGGAAAACAAGCATATATGAGGGATTTCTTAAAAACTTAGATAAAGACTGTGAAATTCTGTTTCTACCGGGAAAAACAGTTGTAAACTACGTAAAAAAGTTATATAGGAGGGAAATACTACCAGAAGGAGAACTGGATGGTTACAGATTTACCTCGGCGTTACTTTTATCCTTGAGGGAAGAGTTTGAATCTACTCGAAAAGGCATTGGAAGGGATGTTGCTGAAATCCCCCGTTATCAAGATTTCTCAAATGTGGGGGATTATGTAAATAGGTCGTGTGAATCTTTGTTCAGATTCTACTCTGGCAAAACGATATTTCTTTTCGTTGATGAGTTTGAAGAAACCGTAGCTTTAAGCGGAGACGAAATAGAGCTAGTCTTGTCGGGACTTGTAGAGTTAATGAACGGCTACGTAAAGGAGGTTGGACCGGAGGGCAAGTTTAGAGGGAGATTTCATTTGATACTATCTATAACTCCACCAGCCTATCAGAGGCTTCAGTCACATGGCAAGTTTGCTCAAACAATTAATAGACTCCTTCAACGTAACAGTATAATAAAAATCCCGCCGGTGAGTAGAGAAGAAGGAATTAGATTTATCCATGGCTTATTGGAATACTGCTACGAGGGTAGCATACCAAAACCCCATCCCATTGAGCCGCTGGAAATGTACAATACAATTTTTAGAATCTCAATGGGTAATTTAAGAGCAATGTCTGAAATTATGAGACATCTCTTATCTTCCGCAAAAGTTGAAGCGGAAAGTAAAGGTTACAAGGAAAAAATTTCCATAATAACATATGATAAATTCTTTGAATATCTTAGAGATAAGAAGATATTTCTATATGGGGGGGAAATAGATATAATTAATAATGAGATTTGGATAACCATAGAAAATTATCTGAGAGACTGGGCAAAATATAGGGCAATCGATGAAAATATTACCATTGAAGTTTTTAAATACTTGTGTACGATTCTAACACCGACAGATGTGACCAATATCTCAAATAGTATCGATTCATCCGTCTCTGAAGTATTAAGAGCAATAGATTTAATAAATAGTGCCATAGGGAGTGAACTAAAGACGAGATTCGGTATTACTTCTGGTTGTTATAAGATGCGGAAACTTAAAGGAGAGTACTTTAAAGTACGTGATCAGCTAGAACTCATGATTAAGCGTCTTTTGGGCTTCGCAAGTACTGATATTCGCATAATTTTGGATTCCCTAACGTGGGTTACCTTAGAATTTGATGGAAACCGTATAAAAGTCGAGAAAGTTATATACCTACCAGATCCCTCGTATGAGAGTTATTACTATCTAAATGAAATTGGAATAAAAATATCTGAAAGTGATGCAAAGTACCTATGTGAGAGATTATATGAAGAAACCAGACGAAAGGGGTTGTTAGATGACGGACAATATTATTTAATTTCTCCAAAACTTGAGAGACTTATCTATCCAGCTCCTGAAGTAATGAGTTTGGATTTCATAAAAGATAGAGTACTTAGAATAGAGATATGGAGGGAAACTCTAAGAAACTTGAGCGTAATGGAGAGCGAGTTTGTAGACAGTATACCATTGCTATTTGTATCCACTGGAATCTCCGTAGGTAGTGATGAGTTATATGGCTACGTTCTTGAAAAAAAAGTTGAAGAGGGAAAAAAGTACAAAATTTCGACAATTATTAAACCTGTTATAGGCGCTGTGTCCGAGAACATAATCTCAGAAATTTGGAGAAAAGTCGAAAATAGTGTAAAAGCGCATAGGACTGGGAAAAAAGAACGACTACCTCATTTAGTTATTATATTCCATACAGAGCAGATTACCCCGCCAGCGGAACGAAAGATTAATGAGTTTCAAGACAAATTCAGAGTTAGAGTATTAACTTTCAATTTACTGCCAATACAAGTTCAGCAATTAATTTCAGTGATTAAAGTAACTCAATTCGAAGATCTTGGGCTAACTCCTGCAGACGTATACACAATAGTACAAAAATGCGCTGCTGGCGAAATCTCTCAGTTAGAGAAAATAAACGAGAAACTGGGAGATGTTTTGGATATTAATACATTAATCCACAGAATACGTGGGATCGCAGACGATATTAATCTCCTGAACAGTCTTGAAGTGTTTTTAGAAGGAGATTGCGTCGTAAAACCATTTTCAAGAGAAATAGTAGCAAACGAGAAAGACTTAGCTGAATATTATAAGTACTATCTTGCATACCCGTCTGACAAAGTATTTCCTGACGATGTATTTAAATTTGCTAAAGATAAAATCCTTGCATTCCAATATCCCGGTAAAACAGCTGGAATTATTTCTGGAAAAGATATTGAGGATAGCGAAGGGCTCTTTATAGAATCTGCGAGAGCTCTGGAAGCGAATAATCTTTTGATACGAGAAAACAGATACTACAAGTTCGAGTTAACTGATATAGAGAAAAGAATACTTTACTTACTTGAAAATGTGTATGGTGGTTCAGCACTTCTTGAGACGGTTGAGAAATCCTTTGTACTTCATCCTAGTGTACCATCCTGGATTTTTAAGGATTTCTACATTCCAATACTAGTTGCAAGAGGGAAAATAAGCTTTGAAAAGGATATTATTACACTGCTTGAGTTCGATGAAATTCTGAGTCTTATAAGGATAAATTATGAGAGATTCTCCAAGGCCTTCGAAGACTTTAGGGAGTATATTAAAAAATACGGTTGTTTTTGTACATCTAAAAAAAAGGGATACAGAATAATTATTCTTGATGATTTTAAGAAGGTCGTGGATGAGTTCTACGAGAAATTTAATACTCAGGGTAGATTTGATCGCGAGCTCGGTTTAAGGCTCGGATGGCTCATACTTCGCATGATTAAACATTTCTTTGGTGAATTATCAACAAAGAAAGAAGAACTAGGATTATTGGAAATGCTAAAAGCATCGATAAGAAAAATAAGTACTGAAATTAGCAAATTAAAGTCTGAAAGGGAAGAACTAACTTTAAAGTTTAATATTTTGAAAGAACGGCTAAAAGAAGAGTTTGGTATTGAGATAAGTAAAGTAAACGAAGTGGAGGAATTAGACTCGCTATTTGATAAAACTTTAGAAATTTTGAAAAAAGAGTATACAAAAGAAGAGTTAGAAAAGATAATTGATGAAGATTGGAAAAAATTTAAAGAAAAAGATCGATTTCCATTTTACTTCCGCTCACTCAGGAAACCGTGGATGGCCAATATTAAATTATGGCTTATCCTGAAATTGTGGTTGAAGATGCCAGTAGAAAGAATTAGGATGGATTTGTACGAGGATAACGTGATTGAGAAAGCAATCGAGAAGTTAAACTACTCAATTAATAACATACTAAAAAAAATAGACGAGATAGCTAAAGAAAAAGAAAAGATAGCCGTAAGGTTCCAAAAGTTGAGTGCGGAAGGTAAGAACCTAACAAGACTATTAGCATCGAAAGTTTCAGTTCCAGCGTTTTTTGTGGAGTATACAGGTGAATTAAACTCATTACAAGACTTGGATAGCTATTTGAGTTCAGTACTTGAACACGTTAGAAAAATAGATGAGTCATTTTCTGATATTCAATTGGAACTAGAGAGACTAAATAGAATAGAGAAAGAATTTTTGCATAATTTGGAGAACTTAAAAATCTTTGAGGATTTTATAATTAATTCAATGGGAAAAGACACGAGAAATTATGTAAAATTGCGCGGAGTCTATGACGGACTCCAAAAATTAGGGCAAAAACCAGAACTAACGGTGGAAGATATTAGCACTTTGGCAAGAAGCTTACAGGAAAAGGTGCAGAAATTAGTAAAAGAGAGTAAAGACATAATAGAAAAATATAGTAGTCTGCTTAATAGAAAGAAAAATGAATTGGCAAACATTTCCAAGCGGCTCAAAAAATTCCGTGATATCTTAGATAAGCTGGGAATGCTGGAAAAAATTGATCCTATAGACGTCATAAACAAAGTTAAGAGAGCGCAGGAGAGTATTAATAAGGTTTTAAGGGGATTACAAACAAAACCTTTCAATTACAACGAATTGATCGAGGAAACCCAGAAGTATGAGAAAAATATGAGAAATGCTATAAAAGAGAGTGGATACATTAGTGATAACGAATTGAAGGTTTATATGGCCATCGAGGAAGTTGTTGAAGACGAAATCGAGTTTAGAGAATTTATAGATATCATGGCAAGTAAAACTGGACTAAATAAAGAGACTGTTAAATTGGCTACACTTAACTTAGTCTCGCATGGATTATTGGAAGTTGTAGTAAAAAGGAGGTGAAAAACACGTTAAGGGAAATAGAGGTCAGAAATTTCAAATCTTTTGGGGAACGAGGTGGCCGAATAAAATTGGGCAAAATTACTATTCTAACTGGTAAGAATAATTCGGGAAAATCCAGTTTTCTTGAAGCTTTGGTACTACTTAAGCAATCAATTGGATGTCCAGACGTAAAGTACAGCGGAGATGGATGTATAGTAGACTTCGGTGGATTTGATAGAGTAGTCCATAGAGGTGACCTAAGCAGAAAAATAGCCATCGAAATCAATCTGGATATAATGAATCTACCAAATAGGGATGAAATAATAAAAAATGTTGGAAAAATTAGCCGTATTACATCCACGGATATTGAGGAGGGCTTATCTTATCGCATAGAAATTGGAGAAGACCAGTACATGCAAACACTAAGAATTGGATCCAAAACAATAATAAAAATAAATAAATATGGGGACATCCTCGAACCTTTAGAATTAAGGGACATATACATGGAAACTGGAGAAAGTAGAATACTCTACCCTCCAGAAAATGATGAACTAAAGAAAATTGTAGATGAAGCGTATAAAACACTTCGAGATTGTGTCAATAATATTTACTACATTTCTGCTTTCAGGGGATCATTTGATTGGATAAACCCAGCAAGAGAAACTAGGCAAAATTATGTCGGTGTAGCGGGTGAATACTCGTTATTACTGCTCTATAATCTATTTAGAAAGAGAGAAGAGAGAAAACTTGACAGAATATCTGAAGAATTGAAAAATTTTGGTTTAGAGAAACTGATATCTGGATTAGAATTTGAAAATAAAATTTCAGCAGACTACAGAGACGAGACAGGGTATATTGCAAACCTAAAATTAGCTGGAGCTGGATCAAAGCAGCTACTACCTATAATCGTCCAACTGTTTTGTGTGAACGACTCTATAATAGCACTAGAAGAACCAGAAATTAGCCTCCACGTTGAAGGTCAACGAGATATCGTGCGCGCGTTTGCTGAAGCAGTCGAGGAGTGCAAAAATAGAATTATATTTACGACCCATTCAAATATCCCTATTCTCTCAATACCGCTTGTTATCGAATCATCATCGCTGAGCTCAGAGGATATCAAGATATATCATTTTGAAAGATCTAAAAAAACAGACTATGAAAGCGTATGTGAAGAGCTAGAGTTGAACAAATATGGTTACCTTGAAACCCCAATCCCAAGCTACATCGAAGTAGAACAGGAACTATTTGATAAGTGGGCAGACTCGCTAGGTGAGGACGAAGAGGAGGAATTTGAATGAATTTTGTATTAGACACTGGTATTTTTGTAAGAGGATTAGCGCACTGGAACAAGGAATTAGATACTGCTAGTACTGACACAAAATTCAAAAAAGTCATAGATATAATTCTAACTAATTGTGATACCCTCCTCATTTCTGGCGAAATTCTTAAAGAGTGTCGTAGCAAAAAGATTATTCCAGGTTTTGCTGGAGACAGGTTCATGAGTGTATATTTACATTTCAAGATGATTATAAAGAAAAGTTATGGAAAACACAAAATAAAAGAAATTGGTAGATCTATTACTGAAAAGATAAAAAGTGATGAAAATTTTAGAGACACTATGAATGATCTTGAAGACCATGATAAATACGACGAAAAGTTACTTACTTGTGCTGCTGCAGGAAAAAGTGATAGGGTAGTGATTATTTCTGCAGATCGGGCATGGGCTGGGAAACAACTAAAAATAAAGACAAAGTTCAGAAGAGAAGTTACTACAATAATTTTTAAACATATTGATGACTTCCTAGAGAACTATTAAATGCATAATCTAAGTATTTTCGGTAGATTGTATTTTTCAATCTACCAGCTGTAAATTCCAGATATTTTTTTCTACCAATCATTCTCCTAGCAGTCAAACACTCCTGGTAAAATACCCACGCATTATGAATTGCCCTATTGTCAAATGTACCATTTTTTATACCATTACTTAGTTTCTTTTTCCTCTCCTCTATTTTGAGTCCACGACAAACAGGGCATCGGCACTTCTCAAGTAACACTTCTTCTACTTCAGCCAACTTCTTCCTTTTCCTTTTACCATTTGGAGCTATAAACCTATCACCCACGCCCGGTAGCTGGATGGCTCCGTGTGCAGCCTTTAATCTCCAACCTAAAGTATCGACTGAGTCTACACCTAAACTAAATAACAGATGCATAGTTGACACACTACCAATTCCAAATACATGAAGAAATGAATCTGGAAATTCACTTCTAACAAGTTTTATTGCATCAATAAAATAATGTAATGGTCCATAATTCTTTGAGTTTCCATTATTATTTCTAAAAGTTACCCCAACATTCTTTATAGCTCTAATTAGCGGTACCATACTTCCTAACCCAACGACGACTAATTCGGGTTCAGTTATCCTTTTAATTTCATCACAAGCTTTCTTAAGCTCATTAAGAGTGTAACCGTGAACTACTGGCATCAAAACGATTCCATCTCTATCTTCCCACATAAACTTAGTATTTTCAATTGTTTTTGACCATCTTCTTCTATTCTCATCGCTGGATTCCATTGGATTGAGAGGGTGATCTAAAACAACAGCTATGTCAGGCATAGTGGATTTATATAACTCCAAAATATCTTTTGGCGAAACGGCTAAAGTTCTTTTTTTCTGAAATAAATACCCACCTGAATCCATCATTATAGAAATTTTTTCATCACCTACATATTCATGAATTCTATTTTTTTTATTTAATCTTGATTCATTAACATTATATAAAATATCATAGGAATTAAACATAATAGTATTCACATTAAACTTTTCCCATATATTGAGACAATCCTTAATTTGATCCCCTATCCATAGAACCGGAGTTTTGATTGTTTTACCATTTTCAAGTTTCAGGACTCCTAACCTAGCCTTTGTGAATTTATCTTTCTTCCTAACTCTAAATTTCAGAACCACCACCTACCAAATTTGAAGTAATCATAATATAAAAACTTTATCAAAAATAACTTGCACAGAAAGACTGTTCCCGTGAATCATATTCTTACTATTTTACCCATTTTCTTCTCTTCGCAACTCCTTTTAATGTAAATGAGGATGCTGAAACAGGCCATAATTTTGCGATCCTGAAGAGTATCCTTATAAAGCTTACAAAGTCAGTATTCTCGTTCATAATTCTTGCAGGGTTCTTGATAATTTTGCTGTTTCTAAGGGGAAGAACACTTAAGAATCGTGAAGAAGGCAAATCGACTTTAGCAGCTTAATTACGGAGGACATGATTCAACTATTTTTCGTATTTTTCGAGACATCTTCTGCTGCTATTACGATACGACTGGAAAGGGGTAGAAGGTAATTCTTGACCTGTACATTATGAAATTCCCTGAACTAGTTCTCGTAATTCAACTTAAAGAGCCGGGCACGAAGTACAGAATGGCTGTTGAAATTACCTCTAAGGATTTGGAGGGGATGAGCAAAAAGAGACGGAGTACTTCTATGTAAGGGTGAAGAGAAAGGAGGGCATGAGTACGTGTTAGCTCCGATTCTTGTTCATATTGGCGGTTATTGCAGTGTACAGAAAGAGGGAGTGACGCATATTCAGAAAATAATTTTTGAACTTTTAATTTTTTATAATGAGTTTCTTAACAACCACCTCAATCGTACAACTTAATGACTTGGTTGTCGAATCCAAAGAATCTTGACATCAACATTTCTGAATTCGGGATCACCAGTAACCACCTCAGCATCTATCGATTGCAGTAGCAACAACGTAAGCATCAGCATAAGAAAGTCTATGAGTGGCTTTTACTCTTGCAGCTGTGAGAGCAATTTCAGAAACGGGGCGCTTGAACTTAATGAAGCCCCTTGGTCTGACTTTTGGAACAGGGACTATTACAATCTCTTTACCAAAGTCCAGTATTTCCACTTCTCCGCCTTCTTCTATTCCGTACTTCTTCCTGATGTCTGCAGGTAAGACAATCTGCCCTTTTGTGGAAACTTTGACCCTCGTCATTCCAACCACTAATATTTTTTTCTTACTTAAGTCATCTATGTTTTACCTTACTAACCAGCATCAAAGCACGAGCCTCGAAATCTCACCCCATATGGCATCGATCTTCTTCTTAACCTCAGGACTCATCTCAACAACGTCAGGCCACTCCCTCTCAAAGCCCTCCTCCTTCCACTTCTTCGTTGCATCAATGCCGAGCTTCCCGCCCAGGTTTTGTTTGTACGTAGAATGGTCAAGGCTGTCAATCGGCGCATCCGGTATGATTACAACGTCTTTTGCGGGATCGAAGCGAGTCGTTACGGCCCATATTACTTCCTGCATGTTGTGCACATTAACATCGCTATCAACGACTATAACAACCTTCGTTAGCGAAAGCATTCCCATACTCCATAAAGCGAACATCACCTTCTTTGCATGACCTGGGTAGCGCTTCTTTATCGAAACTATAGCCAAATTATGGAATGCTGCCTCGACGGGCAGATTCATATCTACTATTTCAGGATGTATCATTTTGATTATGGGCAGGAAAATGCGTTCAGTTGCTTTCCCAAGCCACGCATCCTCCATCGGCGGTTTGCCAACTACTGTTGCGTGGTATATCGGGTTCTCGCGGTGAGTTATGCAGGTAACGTGAAAGACGGGATAGGGCTCCGGAGGGGTGTAGTAGCCGGTGTGATCGCCGAAAGGCCCTTCGATGCGAAGCTCGTCAACCTTAACATAGCCCTCAAGGACTATCTCTGCTGTTGCTGGAACTTGCAAATCTACTGTCTCACAATCAACGAGTTTTACTCTTTCCCTCCTTATGAAACCTGCAAACATGAACTCGCTCAAGTTTTCTGGCAGAGGAGCCGTTGAGGCGTAGAGAATTGCTGGATCGACACCTATCGCTACGGCAACCTCCAGCTTATCTTCTCCCTTCTCCGCAAGCTTCCTGAAGTGCATTGCCCCATGCTTGTGAATTTGCCAGTGCATTCCGGTCGTTTTCTCGTCGAAAACCTGCATGCGGTACATTCCAACGTTTAACTCGCCTGTTTCCGGGTCTTTAGTTATGACTGCTGGAAGGGTTATGAATTGGCCGGCATCCTTCGGCCAGCACTTTAAAATGGGAAACCTCTTTAGGTTTGGCTCATCCATCACAACTTCCTTACACGGGCCTTTTTTCACTTTTTTAGGCATAAAAGAGGTGATGTCCTTTAAAGCTCCAAGACTTTTGAGGCCGTCGAGCAGCGAAGATGGTCTGATTTTGGTAAGCCCAACAAGCCTTTCCCCAATTTCCTCAAGCCTTTCAACTTCGAGAGCAAGCTTCATCCTTTTTTCAGTCCCAAAGGCGTTCATGAGGACAGGAACGTTGTAACCCTTCGGTTTTTCGAAGAGTAGGGCCTTACCTCCAGCCTTAACAACTCTATCTGCAATTTCAGTCATTTCAAGGATTGGACTGACTTCGTGCTTTATCCTTGCAAGCTCGCCCTCGATTTCAAGTCTTTCGATGAATTCCCTGAGGTCTTCGTACGGCATGCTTAACCCTTTTGCATTACTTTGTTTCCGATGTTTCTTTTTCCCTCTTTTCTTCCATGCTTTCTACACCCTCAGTTTCAGATTCTGCTTCTACGGGCCTTTTCTCAATCTCCACGGACTTCCTATTACCTTTAGCCTTGTAGAGGCTGATACCGCTTTCAACAGCCCTTGAACCGAAGTAAAATGCTACAACGACAGATAAAAGCAGAGTAATGCTATCAAGCTGAATGGGTGTGTAAAGAGAGTATGCCAGCAGTGTAAAGTAAACAACGAACAGCGATATGGCTATTGCCCTTCTCATTTCCCTCTTGTCGAGGATCGAAGGTTTTCGGAAGAGGATGTCTTCAATGAACTCTTCACTTATTCCCGCTTTCTTTAAGTCGCTGGCAAGTTTAATCAGGGTTTCAAGATCAGGCTTTTTCAGCGTTTTCTCACTCAACCCCCTCGGCCTTATTCTCTCCAGAGTCTTCCAGTAAGCCCTCGAACTCATCCAGCTCAGGAAAATCAGTGCTAAGAAAAACGTTGCATTGAAGAACGCTGCAGTGTAAACCCACTGCATCTCAAGCCCATACCTGTAAACTACATAGCACGGCAAAACGAGTAAAATCAGTACAACAATCGCAGCAGCAAAATGCCTTGCCATAGTCTAAGGTTTAACTGGATAGCAATATACTTTGCGTTTTTCTTTGAGACTCAGGCTGAGTATCTAAATCCACAACTATATATATCTAGTCCATAAATTATGAAACATGAAGGTGAAGGAGGCTCCGAAGACCTCGACATCTATTATAGTGCGTTCAGCCTCAAACGCCCGCATTACGCAATCTAAAAATCCATTTCTCGAACTCATGAGGAGGATTTTCAGAAAGGAGGAGGTAGCTCTGAAAGCAATCAAGTTCATAAGCATGATAGATGAGAGGCAAAAAGCCGGCAAGCCTCTGAGGATTGACGAGTGGGAGAGGGTTATGGAAGAGCTGGGAATGGTGCGCTCCTCCTTCTACTCAATGAGGAACAAGTTGCTTGGAGCCGGTATGATAACGATAAGAAACGGGGAGTATCATTTGTCGGGTGTTTTCAGCCGGGATTTGGTTGATATGGCTCGCTGGTGGTGGACTGCCGTGCTTGGCTATGACCCCGATACGCTTTGAGGGAATGGGTGAGAAGATGGATGCGTATGCAAAACTTGCAGAACTTGCAGCTAAAAAGGCCGCGAAAATGGACGAGGAGGACAGAATGGATAGAGAGCTGATAGAAATGGCCTTTGATTCAGGGCTCATGGCTGTGACGATCCCAGAGAAGTACGGAGGTCTTGGAAAAAGCTTTAGGGATCTATGTGAGCTTGCCGAAGAGCTCGGAAAGGTCAATGCGGGATTTGCTGTAAGCGTTGCTGCACATCATATGGCCGCCAACACCATAAATCTCAGTGGCAGCGATGAACTAAAGG
>Ga0190367_1000614_pt1 | contig 24785 bp, 29 predicted proteins | sample 4872181011_MG_FD_171838 | JGI IMG/M metagenome (GOLD analysis project Ga0190367, IMG submission 171838) | Hydrothermal vent microbial mat bacterial communities from Southern Trench, Guaymas Basin, Mexico - 4872-18-10-11_MG | ecosystem: Environmental > Aquatic > Marine > Hydrothermal vents >...
CTCCAATACGCCGAGAGGGACCAAGCCCCTACGCTCCCGCTAACCCTACAAAGAAAGATTTTCTAAAAGAAATCTCCCTTGAATTTGCAGAGCCACAGGGATTTTTCATTGAAAAGAAATATTTCTATGCACCTGGAGCGGAGCTTGGCAGAGTTTATAGAAGGTTTGATACTGGAGCAGGGCGTTTAAAAAGACCTATTGTAATCCCTATAAGAGTAAAAGTCCCAGAAAACGTTACAACAACCTATCTTACCATTGAGATAGAGATATCTTATTACTATGTATATTCATTCTCTAATATTCCTTTCCTTTTCTCAGTCAAATAATTCAATCCTTTTTATAATCAAATAAGCATAATACTCCGATTCTTTCTCTATAGAGAAGTCTCTTAAAACTATTTTTTTCTTATGAACTGGGGATGATAAGACCAAAGTCTCCGCCTCTCCTCCTTCAAAGGCCGGATTAAATCCATATATCTTAGATCTCCTTATCAAATCCTCTACATCCTCCCCAGTTATAATTTTTCCTAACAAATTATGTGGAATTCCTTCTGAAGATATCTTTATAATTGTAAATTTAAAGATTTTGACGATTTCTCTCATATAATTTTCTGGATCTTCCCCCCAAGCTGGAGCAAGGGTGTTTATTCCATATTTCCTTGCTGCTCCAGAAAAAATCTTTTTTTGGAAATTAGATGCAAGACCTCCTGTTATTAATAACTCTATGCCTTCTCTGCTTAATTTTTTTATTCCTAACTCTAATGCTTCCCTATCCTTTCCTTTTGTCTCTATTTCAATCGTAGGTATTCCAATAGCTTTTTCAAATATTTTTCCTATTCCTTTTGGAATTTCATGAAAAATCATCGAATCTCTCTTAGGAATAAAAACAAGCAATCTTTTTACATCATAACCGTTCTGGAGCGCCCAGTAAAGGGCATAAGTACTATCCTTGCCTCCGCTATATAACACAGCTGCTTTCATACTAGGCAAAATGATAAAGTCTTTCTATAGAAAGCTCTAGAGCTGAAGCTGGTCTGTCTAATCCAAAATTAAGAATGACTTCTGGATGAATTTCCCCCATGAATCCTACTTCCTCTCCATGGAAAAGTATTGATGCTGATCTTCCCTCTATAAACCAAGGATAGTCCTTTTCTTTAATTATAACCCTCTTTCTCAGTTTCTGGAGCAGGTACTCCAATACTTGCCTTATTTTTGTATAATCCTGCCCTTCTCCATAAAGCAAGACCCCTAAAGTAAGCTCACTATTATTTGGAGGAATTACAACATAATCTATATCAAAAATTCTAATAGGAAGCTTTTCCCCCTTATTTGCTTTGACATAATTAAGTAAGGAAGGAAGCATCCACCTTCTCATTGAATCTATATATCTCTCTTTGCTCTCCAGAACTTTTACTACTGGAGCGCTGAATTTCATCAGATCTATTTGAACTGGAGAGGGAAGCAAGGCTGGTGTCATTACTTCTACAAGTCCATAAGAGGCTAAAAGGATTCTTATTTCCTCTATTACTCTGGTCCTAAAGCTAAGCTTTGCTAATGAATACCTCTTTGGAAGCTTTGGAATGAGATTTCTATATCCAAATACCCTGGCGCAGTCTTCAGCCAAATCTCTGTAATCCCTAATATCATTCCTATAGGAAGGAACATAGACTTTATTTTCCCTGACCAAGTGTCCACTTTTCTGGAGCAGCATCTTTATTTCTTCCCTGCTCCAGTCTTTCCCAATTATTTTGTTTATTTTTTCATATTCTATTTCCATTTCTTTGTATTCAAGAATTGGAGAATTAAACTCCCGCTCCAGCTCCTTAACTCTAACTAGCTCAACCTTTGCTCCAAAATCTAAAAAATCGCACGCCAGAATTGAACCTACAGTATTTATTAATTCAAAATCCGTTCCAGTAACATCAATATATAAATTCTTTGTCCCTTCACTCACTTCCCCACATTCCCTTGAATTTACTATTGGAATTAGAGCCAAAACTTTCCCTTCAGCATCCCTTAAAACTGGCCATTTCTCATACTTTCTTATTATTTCTCCATATTTCTTCCCAGTTTCATGATTAGCAATTATTTCTGGAGCGGGGGCTTTTTTATCCCATCCCAAAGGAGTATAAACTATCTGGTTTGGATCCTCAAGCGAATACTGGAGCGGGAACCTAATTTTATCCAAATCATAATATCCCATTGATAATTTCCTTCTTTTCCTCCCAAAAGTATCATGAACTTTTTCCTGGAACTGAATTAGATAGTTAAGGATCTCCTCATCCAAGCTAACATCCTTTACTATTAATCCAATAGCGTAGGGCCTATAGGGAACTTCTTTTACTATTAGCTCCCCACCTACTTCTTCTATCTTATATTCCTTGGGTTCTCCAGAAAAGTAGCACTGGAGCGCTCTTGCTATACTAAAAAAACTCAATTGATCTATTCTATCTGGATCGCGCTCCAGAACTGCTCTTCCTAAATTATCAATTTCCCTTATCTCCCAAGCAAGATCTTCTAGTGCATTAAGAATATCTTCCCTACTTTTCCCTACCAAGCCTTCCAGTCTTTTTAGGTTAATTTCAATTGTTACCATAGGACCTTCCCATAACTTTGAATGAAGCTAATTCTTGTCCTATACCAGACATCCCTTACATCTTTTAAATTGTAATATATCATTGCTAGCCGCTCCAGTCCTAAACCCCAGGCTGCGACTGGATATTTTATATCAAATATCTCATTAATCTCTTCCCTAAATATTCCAGCTCCTCCTAATTCTACCCATTTGTTTCCTATCTTAACCATTACCTGGAGCGAGGGCTCAGTATATGGGAAATAGGCAGGCATAAACTTAACTTCCTTAAATCCAAGCTTTGAATAAAATTCTTTTAGAACTCCTATTAACACAGATAAAGAAACATCTTCTTCTATTATTATTCCCTCAACTTGATAAAATTCCTGTAAATGTTTCCAATCAATTCTCTCATTTCTAAATACTCTCCCAACAATAAACCACTTCCCTTCTTTAAATCTATGCATTGTTCGAGCTGATACTGCAGTAGTATGAGTTCTTAATATCAATTTTCCTGCCAATTTTTCATCATATTCATATTTCCAGAGTTTTTTATGAACTTCCTTTACTTTTTCTATTAATTTCCTATCTTTTTCCTCTACAAATCCTTCAGCATAAAAACTATCATGCATATCTCTTGCTGGATGGTCTTGAGGAGTTACTAGAGTATCAAATACCCAAAGGCATGTTTCCAGCCATCCATATTCTCTCATTTCTCTAAAGCCCAGCTCCAGAAAGGCATTTCTTACTAACCTTAAGACTTCTCTAAAGGGATGTAGAGCTCCGAAATATATTTTTGGAACAGGAGATTCCACATCATATCTTCTAAATTTCCTCTCTTTCCAAGCTCCAGATATAATAATTTCTCTGGTTAGTTTATCTAGGAGATTTAATTTCTTTGCCTTTTCTAAAACAGACTTACCAAGATCAGTTATGTTGTAAATTCTTATAATTTTTTTCTCTTTTCTAAGCAACCCCCTTTTTATAAATTCATCAATTTCTTCTGGAGCAAGTTTTAGGCTTCTAAATCTTGGGGTCCTATTTAATAACTCTTTCTTTTTAAGGAAAATTTTTCCTTCTCTTATTTCAATTATTCCAAATCTCTTAAGAACTCCTATGGCTGCTATTTTTTCTTCTTCGCTTAATTCAATTTCTTTTATATCAATTGGGCTTTTTTGTGTAAGAAGGTCTAACAAACAATCTTCGGGAAGCAGTTTCTCAAGATATATGCTTCCCTTTTCTGTAACTATAATTTCCTCTTTTTCCTCCTCCCTATGAACTACAAGCCCTTTGTTCTCCAAGAACATTAACCCTCTAGAAACTCTTGCATAATCTTCGTTTAATTCTTCTGATATTTCCTCAACTTTTCTCTCTTTTCCATCACTTAGCAAATCAAGTATCCTTACCTCAATCTGGGTTAATTTCTCTGCCAGCTTCCAAACAATCCTAACCACCTACTATATCTACTTCAATAATTGCTAAACTTAAAAAGGTTCTAAAAGACAATTATCAATTTCAAATTTCTCCCCTAGACTTTAATTCATCAAACTTCTTCTTTAGCTCCTCTGCAGCTTCCCATATTTTCTCCTTCATATCAGGCCTCCAAAGGGCGACTGCAGGATGATAAATTACCATTATATATTTTTTCCCAAAAAGCGTATTTTTCTCAAAAGTTTTTCCAGCTACTTTGCTTATTGATGTTTTCCCAAGTCCATATCTTTCAAAAACCCAATTCATAGCATGCCTACCTACACAAACTATAACTTTTGGGTTAATTATTTCTAATTGCTTCACCAAGAAAGGTGTACAGGCCTCTACCTCTTCTGGTCTTGGATCCCTATTTCCTGGAGGCCTACATTTTAGAATATTCGTAATATAAACTTCTTCTCTTTTAAATCCCCAAAATTCAATTATTTGGTCCAGTATTTTACCTGCTTTCCCAACGAATGGCCTCCCCTGTAAATCTTCTTCCCTTCCTGGAGCTTCCCCTATGAGCATAACTTTAGATTTTGGATTTCCCTCTCCAGGAACAGGATTTTTCCTTTCTTTCCATAAGGGGCATTTCTTGCATTTCTTAATTTCTTCATGAATTATTTCCAGATCCATAGAAAATTATGGCGCCCAGATATAGAAGACGTGGCGGTAGGTATAATAGGGAATACTTGTTTCCTAGAATCCAAGAAACCGTAGATAGTCTGGGAATTTGTGCTCTACAAGAACTGCGAGATATCTTGCGTGAGGATGGATTTCCTTCCATTACAACTTATACTTTGAGGGAGATAATTTTGAAGGGAATAGAAAAGGGAGAATTAAGAATGCAGCTTTTTAGATATATTAAGGGGGACCCTATCTCAAGAAGGCTAGCTAGACTTCTTGAGGACCTTTGCGGTGTGCCTACTTTATCATTTGGTGGAAGAGCAAGAGGAGGAAAAGTTGCTATGAGAGACATTCTGGCTTCTGAAAATTGTGCAGCAACTTTGGACAGACTGATAAGAGATTTAAAGAGCAATCCATCTAGTCCTCCTTGCCTAGAAAGTCCTCTTTTTTTAAGAAAACTTATGGCTATTAAAAATAGAAGAGAAAATTATTATAGAAAAAGAAATTTGGAAAATTAAAGAGAAACTTCAACTCTCTCTTTTATTTCTTTGGTTGGTGTATATATCTTTATATTCTCTGCATACATTCTTGCTGGCTTATTATCCTCTAATATTAGACCTATATCTCCCTCTATTACCCCTCCTTCTGAAAGCTCATCAAGTTTGAATCCCAGTTTCTGAATTAGCCTGCTAATTTCCCTTCTGTTTTTTCTCATGTATTCTTCTCCTAGCTGGCCTATCAATGCTCCCCAACAATACTTAACAAAACTGATTCCATCTGGATTTACTGGTCTTAGTATTCTAAACTTAACAGTTTTTGTCCTTTCCCCTTCAGCCATAATTTATAATAATTATTATTGTCTATTGCTATAATAGGCACATTTTAAACACCAAATATTTCTATCCTTCTTTCTCCCTTTTTCCAAATAATAAAAGAAAGAATTCCAAAAAAGGAGATCCAGAAAAGGTATAAAAGAAAAGCTTTAAGAATGTTCTTTCCTAAATAAACATCCCAAACTAGGCCACATCTGCATTGAAATGGAAGGAAATTCAATATCCAATGGACTTTTCTAAGAATAGGGATTGGAATTATACTGCCTGCTAAAATATCTTCTATGAGATAAAATGACCTATAAAGTGCCTCAGAATGCTCTGTATAAAAGGTTAGAGATGCAAAAAATAAATTTACAAAAAAGCCGTAGGTATAGGAGAGAAAAAAGAATGGTAACGATCTTAAGATCCCTATAAGGCTTGGTTTGATAATGAATCCAATCAAAATATAAGGAATTAGGTCCCAAACCCAAATTACACTCCAAATTAAGAATCCAATGTAAAAATATAGGAAAATATTTAGCGGTCTAAGCTGTTCTGGTAATGCTCCTTTATGTCTGAACTGGTAGTAAACCCTATCAAAGAGCGCATAAGGATAAAAGAGAAGGCTTATGAAATGAACAACAAAAAAATACTCTAAAGATCTGGAAAAACCTAGCCAATACCATATTAGGGCTGGAACAAAGAAGTAAAGGAAGGGAGTTACTAATCTCAGTATCCTATCTACCTTAAACTCATTTTCCTCCCTTATCCAACAAATGCCATATCTTATCCCTGCCTTTATGGAATTAAAGGCCATATCCTTCATACTTTTTTAAAGTTCTTTTCCATGCTTGCAGGAAAAAGAGAAGAACAAGAGGAAAAGTAAGAAGCGTAAATATTGTCCAATATCTTATTATCTTCCCATATCCAAATGGGAATAAAAACTGGAAAGATCCCAGTAAGAAGGCTGGGAAAACAATGTTTGCAAGGACAAACAAAATTCCTTTATAAATTGTGGTTGGCATCTGACCAAGCAAAGAGAGAAAGCTTCTAAAATCGTGCCCTATTTCCGTTGAGTTAAAAAGTAAAGATAAAGAAACTATTAAAAGGGAGAGATAGAGGGAAAAGAAAAAAGATAGAAGAATGCCAATTATTAATGAAGAGTCAAAGTTTCCTAAGAGAATATTAAGAAAAAACAAAATAAGGATTGAAGCTGCTTCTCCCAACCTAATTGGGTAATGTGAAGCCTCAAAGAGGAAAGGGGAAGTAGGATAGGTTAAATTAAGGGAAAATGTTCCAGATCTTAGTGAATGAATGAGGCCTGAAGAGAAGCTGGAAGCTTTTATTGTAAGTCTTGAGACTATATAGAAAAAAAGAAGGAATCTCATTATTTGAGAGAAAGATAAACCAAAAAAATCTTTTGAAAAGAGAAAAATTCCATACCAAAAAGCAATAAGCGAAATTACGCCTAAAATATCCTCGATTATACTTGCTAAGAAATTCAAAAATAGAATCATCTCATCCTTATAGACAAGCTTTATTACATGAAAGTAAACCCTAACCCCCATATGCTCTATATTTTCTTAAGCAATTATTCCAAACTATCTTGGCTAGTATAAAAAAGAAAAAAATCCAGAAAGAATACAAGAAAACCAAAGAGAGAAAGTCTTCCTTACCGGTATAAATATTAAAGATAGAGGAGTAGAGAAGGCGAAAAGGAAGGTACCTTAAGATAGGTAAAAATTTTTCTAAGATAGGAAAAGGAAGTACTCTGCCACCCAATAAGCTAGTAATCATTCGGGTTACCCATCTCACTCCCCAGCTAGACTCAGTGTAAAATACTACAAAGGAAAGAAAGAAGTAATAGAAGAAGCTTAAAGTGAAGATAAAAGGCAGGAAAGGCAAGATAAGTAAAGTACCTTTAGCATTTTTTAGAAATAAGAAGAAAAATATGAAAAATAACATTGGAATATGCAAAATTTTTCCTCCCAATAATGAAAAATACGCCCTTAAACAAAGATCTGAAGGCTCATTTAGAATTTTTGTAAATTCTCCTGTCCTTAATAAGATTTCAAAGCGAGCAGGAAGTCTTGCACAACTTAACATTCCAGCAAGGTAGACAAGTAAAAAGTACTCATAGCTTTCAATAAAACCTGCCTTATACCATAAAAAGGAAAGAACTAGGACTGGTATTATAAAATCTAGGAAAAATTCGATTATTCTATCATAATAAAAAACCAAACCATGTTTTATCCATATTTTTGTGTAAGAAAAATATTTTCTAAGCACCATAAGCCTCATATTTCATCAGCAACTTCTTTGAAAATATTTTGTTTAGGAGGATAAGTGCTGGAAACAAAATTGCGGAAATAATGGAATAGATAAATACAAACTCTTTTATTTTAATAACGGAAAGAATTAGTTGAAATGTCCCTAAGAGAAAAGCTGGAACAAGCAAGTTTGAGAGAAAAAATAGCACTCCCCTATATATGTGAGTAGGATATCTTGAAAACTTATACAGTAACTCTCCAAAATAATGCAAATCAATATCTATGACTGCTGAAAGGATACCAATAAAAGAAAAGGCTAATGCTAGGAGCAGGCCAGAAAATATTGAAAGAATAATGCCAAACAGTAGCTTCTTTGGATCTAATCCAAAAATTAAGGCAGCAATTAGCGAGTATATAACTCTAAAGACCCTTCCTACGGGAAAGAAGGAGTGACGGATAAAGAAATAAAGAAAGGGATTTAGAGGTTTTAGAAGAGCATCAGTAAATCCCCCTCCCCTAACATACTCAAGCAAGATACCTGAGCTTCGGATAACAAGTATAACAAAGACTTCGGTTATTTCTTTAAAAACAAGGAAATATAGGAAAGTTTTGAAAGATAGGCCAAGAAAGCTTTTATTTAAAGAAAAGAATGCAGTCCAAATAGTAAGCAAAAGGAGAAATTCTACAGTATCTCCAAGAAGCGGATTTATCAGATCCCATTTGAATTCCTTATATCCTTTCAAAATGTTTCTATAAACAAAGAGATAGGGCTTTATCCGCATATTTCTTTTATTACCTCTTCCAGACTTGGATATCTAACATTCAAATCTTTAATATTATACTTTTCGAACAAATCTTTCAAAACAGGATTAACAGCCTCGAGTGGTACTTTGAGAACAAGCTTACTCCCTTTCTTTTCAACCTGATATTCCTTAACTATTTCCTTTAAGCTAATTTCTTCCTCTATCTCTATTTCTATTATTTTTACTTGCAAGTATTTCTTAAGGTCATCTAAAGTCCCTCTAAATATTATTTCTCCTTTGTTCAGGATAAGTATCCTATCACAAAGTTTCTCAATATCCCCGAGGATGTGCGTGGTTAGCATTACAGTAACCTTCTCTTTCCTAACGATTTCTCTAATAAAATCATGTATTTTCTCTTTAGCAAAGACATCAAGGAATACGGTCGGCTCATCCAGAAATACAACTTTTGGCTTATGCAGAAAAGTAAGCGCAATTTCACATCTTTTTCTTTGTCCAGCGCTCATTTTCCTTGGAGGTATTTTTAAAAGTTCTTTTATCCCAAGCAATTCATCAAATAATTCAATTCTTTCTTTATATTCATCCTTGCTCAATCCGTATATTTCTTTATGAAGTAAAAAGGTATCTTCTGCAGGAATATACCACCAAAGAGGGCTTATTCCAACAAAACAAACCCCAATATTCTTTACATATTCCTTCCTTTGTTTCCAAGGACAGTATCCTAGTATTTCGACCTCTCCAGAATCTGGGTAAAGTATCCCTGAAAGTATTTTTATTGTAGTTGTTTTTCCAGCTCCATTAGGCCCTATGTACCCAAGAATTTCCCCTTCTCTTAATTCAAAGCTAACTCCTTTCAAAGCCTCAATATATTCATACTGTGGATTAACTAAGTCTCTAAAAAATCCAAAGAAGCCTGGGCTTCTTTTTAGTCTTCTATAGGTTTTTTTGAGCTGTAATATTTTTCCTATTACTTTCCCCATAGAAATGAAAATTTAGTTCAGATAATTACCTTAAAACTCTTCAGCAAAGGTTGAAGTGACCGAAGGTGTTCAGCATGTCTTTTCCCTATGACACATACTATGGAAGTGTTTTTCTTCTTTGTTCTTATTCCGAGGATATTGAAAAGATAAGAAAGAGATCTCACATAGGAGATTACTCTACTAAGAAATCCATGCCCATACCTCTCATTTACTATAGTATGGAGATAATAAAGATATCCTGATAGGCCCTTTTCATCTAAATATACAACTTCAACCGCGTTGTTAAGTAATTCACTATAAATCTCAACTATTTCGGAGAAAATTTGAGATAATTTATATTGATCTGGAATTGCATTTTCTATTCTTTTTTCTATGTCCCTGATAACTTTATATAGTATCTCCCAAGGTGACTCAAGGAGCTCAACGAAAGTCTTTTGTTGGGATGTGTTTATTCTCTTTTCTGCATCTTTTAAAAATTCTAAAAGATCTTGGACACAATCTTTACATCTCTCAAGTAAACCCAGAATATCCTGAATTACCCCTGGCAATGCTTTTCTAAACAATCTCTTACCCTTAGATTTCTCCTTTGCAATTTCCCAAGCCCCTCTTACCCCTTCTAGAACAAGCAAATACCTATGATTTTTCAATTCTTCTTTAAGTTCTCTTAATTTCTCCAGAGTCCTTTCATACTCTGAGATAAGATTTTCTAAAGTCTTCAGAGATTTTTCTGTATATCCTAGTAAATAAGAAAATCCGGCAAGTAAGGGCAATACTTTTCTGTAGTATTCTCTTAAAATACCTTCTAAATTCCAAGAAGAAAGATCATTTTCATCAATTTTTATGAGAGACGCCAAATCTAAAGTTTTCCTTAGGATATTTACAATTTTGCTTTCAAACTCCAAATATATTGCCAAATAATTGGAAACGTGTGCCTCTCCTATTACTATAGTGGACTCTCTTTTCATAACTTATTAGTAGTACTATATTTTAATAAACCATAATCCGAAGTTAACCTATTATTCCATATCCTGCTAACCTCCACTTTCCAGCTATTCTCCGGCTTATAGCAACTCGCTCTCCTTCCTCTATACAAATTGGATATTTAAGTGATACTTCAACTCCGTCCCCTATTCTCTCTATAACCCCAATTGATTTTGCTGTCCACGCGTTTATTAATAGCTTCTCCTTCTTCTGGAGCGGCGCCATTTCTAGTTCTTTTTCTGTTCCAACTACCCGCTCCAGCAAGGTTATATCAAGCTCCAAGTGATTAAAAACTGGAGGAAGTCTATCAGGCTTTCCAGCAACATTCCCAACTAGCCTATCTTCCTTAGTAAGATATGGATCCAGTTGGGTTGCTATTCCTATTGAACCACCTGGAGCGGCCTCATCTATTAGCTCATCTCCAGCAGATATGCTTTCTATTTTTGTAAAAATAGGCTCCCAATTTCCTTTTTCATCTATAAATCCAGGCCTTATTTCTATTTCATCACCAACCTTTAGTTTTCCTCTTTTAAGAACCCCTCCAATTACCCCACCTATCAGTTTCTCAGGATCTTTCCCTGTCAAATTAACGTCAAAACTTCTAGCTATGAGGAAGAGTGGATCGGACTCTAAATCCCTTTCTGGAGTGGGGATAAATCTCTCTATGGCTTCTAGCAATACATCAATATTAACTGAAAACTGAGCTGAAACAGGTATTATTGGAGCATCTTCTGCGATTGTCCCCTGAATAAAATTCTTTATTTCTTCATAATTCTCCTTTGCCCTTTCTCTATCTACAGTATCTATCTTGTTTTGAGCTATGACAATATTTCTAATTCCACATATTTCCAAAACTTTTAGATGTTCTTTAGTTTGGGGTCTTGGGCATGGCTCATTGGCTGCTATTACAAAAAGGCATCCATCTACTAACTCCGCTCCAGAAATCATAACAGTCATTAGCATTTCATGACCAGGGACATCAACAAAGGATATTTTTCTTAATGGATCTGCATCTTCCTCGGTTTCCAATGCAGAAAAATAGCAAGAGGGAGGGTCTACATTTTTCCTTTTCCAAATTGTTGTTAGAGCATATCCAAGCTTTATTGTTATGCCCCTTCTAAGCTCCTCAGTATATTTAGATGTCCAAACTCCAGTAATGGCCTGGACAAGAGTTGTTTTACCATGATCAATATGTCCGGCAGTAGCAATAGAGATGTCTGCTTGCCCTCCCTTCCTTTTCTTCATTCTTTAAATTAGAAAAATAAGTCTAAAGAAATTTGGAGTAATACTCTAATCGCTATATATTGAAATATTCCATGGAATTGGTCTCTGACCTAGAACTGGAGATAAGTAAAATCTTAAGTAATTTTGGAGTTAAAGAGCCAGTAAGGCTGAGCGTGCCAAAAAAAGAGGAGTTTGGTGATCTAACTCTCTACGGTTTTGATTTTTTGATTAAAAAACATAATTTAGAAGAGAAAAGGGATGAAATAATAGAAAAAATAAAAGAGGAGCCCTATATAATGAAAGTAGAGATAAAGAAGGGAAATTTAAATATTTTCTTAAACTATAAAGAGATCTGGAAGAAACTTATAGGGGGCATTCTGGAGCGGGGCATTGATTATTTTATTTATAAGCTTAAGAAGGAAAAAGATTCTAAAATAATAGTTCTTGACTATTTTTCTCCAAACATAGGAAAAATTCCTCATTATGGAAACTTCAGAAGTGCTATAATTGGATCTTGCCTAAGAAATATATTTGAGCTTTTTGGAGATAGGGTTATTGGAGTAAATTGGGTTGGGGACCTAGGGACTGGATTTGGATCCTTGCTTTATGCTTATAAAAAATGGGGGGATTTAGAGCGGGTTAAAAAAGAGGGTGTGAAGTACTTAATGGAACTTTATAGGAAATTCCATAAAGAAAAAGAGAAAAATCCAAAGCTCTGGGAGGAAGCAAAGAAGGAGCATATGAAACTGGAGCTGGCCGATCCAGAAACCCTAAAAATTCACTCTCTTTTCTGCAAGCTAATGATGGATCGTTTGAGAAAAACCTGGTATAGATGGTTTAACTTAAGATATGAAGACGAAAATGGAGAAAGTTATTATTTAGAAAGGGCTAAGAAACTTATTGAAGAATGTCTCCAGAAAGGGATAGCTTTAAAAGAAAACGGGACTATAAGAGTTGATTTAACTAAATTTGGATTGGATAGGCCTGTACTCCAGAAATCGGATGGAACAACTCTTTATTTGACAAGAGATACTGCAGCTGCAATAGTCCTTTACGAGAAATATAAATACGACTTAAGAATTTGTGTAGTGGCTCGAGAGCAAGAAACACATTTTAAACAACAAAAGGCCATTCTTAGGCTACTAGGCTATCCTTTTTGGGATAAGGTCTATCATCTCAAATTTGGCTTAGTCTTAGCAAAGACCAAAGAAGGTATTAAAAAATTCTCAACAAGAAAGGGGATTGGTGTTACAACCGAGGATGCGATAAAAAAATGTAAATTAAGAGTAAAAAGAAAAATGCTAAAGGAAAAGAAAGTTGAACGTGAGAAGATAGACGAAACCTCATGGAAAATTGCTATTGGAGCAATAATCTTCTTTATTCTAAAATATGATCCATCAAAAGACATAGTATTTGAATGGAAAAAAATATTGGATACAAAGGGATTTTCTCATATTCCGGTTGCCTATTCTGTTGTTAGGGCAAATGGGATATTAAGAAGGCTTCCAGAGATTCCAAAGATTGATGAAATTGATAAGATAGATTATTCCCCCGCTCCAGAAGAGAGTTCTATTCTAAGGAAGTTTTTAGAAATTAGAGAGCTTCTAGAAAATTGTTATAAAAAATATTCGATTCATCTAATTCCTAGGTATTTATACGAACTTTCAATGCTTTTTAATAAATTTTATGAAAAATGGCAAGTCTTGCTTGAAAAAAATAAAAATGCTAGATTATTTAGAATATTTCTAGTTATGGCTTTTTACAGGATAATGAAGGAAATCTATTCCTTGCTAAATATTTCTTTGCCTGAAAAAATGTAATTACTAGATAGGGATAAAATATTATGGAAACCTCAATACCCATGCCTACTTTATGTGGGCTTCTAATTTCAAGATTTAAGGCATTTCTGGGAAGGCTTGCTTGGTCTTTGTCTTTAGGTACATTTTTCACTTCCTTAAGGTATGGAAAACCTATTAATAAAATGGCCGTTGTCGTAATCCCTGTAATTTTTGATGAAAACTATGGAAAAGATCCCAATGTTTTATGTATTATTAGAGGAAGGGAGGACTACGCTGCGGGTTATACTTCTTTTTATACCGAAAAGTTCTGGGAATATGAAAGGTACCTTTCATCTTTCTCAATTCCTAAAGCTTCTGTAATGGTCGGAGTGAGATGTATAAAAGAAGAAGATGGATGGACGCTTCCGCATGTCTCTAATATTTCCCCTTTGGGATGGTTTTATGATAGAAAAACAGGCTTTCTTGTATTGGTATTAGAACTTTTACTGTTTGGAGAAAAAGAAAGATTTCTAGAAACAGAAGAGGCAACAAACCCAAAATGGATAAAGCTTTCTTCTTTGATGGAGGGAATTCTTGAAGAAAAGATAAGATTTTTTGGAGTTCCTGCTATTACCTTATACCTTCTTGCTAACGGATTAGTACAAAACCCAAAAATGGGAAGACTTTATAGAAGGTTAGAAGGCTTCATAAAAACAAAATATAGAGGAAGATATACAAAAGTGGTGCCTATCTGGGCAGATCCTTGGAGAGAGGTCCGTAATTTCATGTATGGAATAATTTATTCTTTAAAATACAAATTCTCTAAAGGTAATGATATTCAGCATGGAAATCTTACTAGCTTCAGACTTCCATTTAGAGTTATTCAAAAGGAAAGAAAGAATTAAACTCCTAAACAGATGGTTACTATTCCTAAAGAAAAAGGAGTTTAATATTTTAATAATAAACGGTGATTTCTGGGCTGGAGGAAAGAAAAATTCTAAAAAAGTAAAGAATTTGCTATGGAAAATTGAAAAGAAAATCGGAAGGAAAATAATTCACTTCCCAGGGAGTCATGAAGATTTCTCGCATGCCTATAAACACACTTTTTATCTTCCAGAAGTGCTCCTAATTCCAGGATCCCAGACCTATGCCTCCCATGGTCAGAAACCAGTTAGGCTAAACATCCGGGAATATAAGGACTTCTTAGAATTTAAACCAAAGCTGGTAGTAACTCACGATCCTTTTCCAGAGACTGTAGATAAAACAGTCTATGGGGTATCAATCTCTTGTGGAGGTATGGGGATTTTTCCTTTCTTTCCCCTATTAAGAGAGATAATGGAAATGCAAGAGAAAAAAATAAAAGAGGTTTGCGCTCCAGGAAAAAAGGTTAAACTTAATGAAAAGGTAAAGGAGCTCACTCTTATTGGCTTGGAATATCTAAAGAAAGAAGCTGAATATATTGGGAGAATGGTTGGGAAAAAATGGAAATTAAATCTTAAAATAGAGAAGGTTCTTAAGTTACTTCCTAGTATTCTTGGGTCTCTTGGATGGGTTGAGATAATGTATGGAAGTTGTCTTTCCTCTCCAGAAATGTATAAATTTAGAGATGAGCTAATTAAAAAGAAGGTAAAATTTGTAATTAGCGGACATATACATGAAAATTTCTTCCTTGGAGAGCAAATTGTTAAAAAAAGGGATACGGTTTTTGTTAATCCTGGACCTGCGTATCTTGGATTTTATTCCCTAATAGATCTAGATAATAATAGAATTGAGGTTGGTAATATTACTGAGGATGAATCTTCGTGAAGCTGATAAATGATGAGTTACAGGAAAGCTGATTAATTTCTTTTTGTCTAATTTCTATGTGATGAGGCTCGAAAGGTCTGAAATCTGATGAGGGCTGCTGTCACTGATTTGGGTGGAAATAATGGTTTTTGATAAATATGAACCAATTTTTGACTATAGTCTAAAAGAGAGTTGGGATTTCTACATTTTTGAATATCTTGCCCCCCTTTGCAAGGACTTTTATACTTTATATAATTGCCTAATAAAGCTAAGGCAGAGGTTGATAGGAAAAAAGATTGACGAATTATCTTATAAAGAAAAGCTTTTTGTCCTTGGAATTTCCAATAAGACTTTACTAGAACCCGAAGTTTTGAAGTTCTTAAGGGAAATAATGGGTATTTCAACAAAAGAAGGTATTGTAATTCCTATAAAAACAAAAAGTTTTTTATTTTTTAAAAAATTAAGTTTAGTTCTGTCAAAAATTTCTTTTATCCTTCAGAAAACAAAATTAAAAATAAATGAGAACCCTGAATCATTACTTTCTGCAGTTTCTTCTTTATTAATAAAATTATACCGAATAAGTATTGCTCAAAATTGTTTAAGTTTTTTCCTTTGGTCATTAAACAACCTACCAATTTGCTATGCAAAAAAGATATATCCATTACTTGATGAAATCTTTCCCTTGCTTGAGAGAAGATTTGGACTAAGTAAGATAGATGTTTTTGGAACCAAAGATCCCGATTACTACTTATTAACTTATAAAAACCAAGAAGAAGCTAGCTTAGGATACTCTATTTTTGGGATAAACTTGCTTCTCATTTCTGATGAAGCTTTTGATCACTTTTTCCAAAATGTTTCAGCAATAATCGAGATACCAAATCCTCGTGAGGAGTATATTAAAAAGGTAAAAGAATGGGATAGAAAGTTAGTAACTGAAAGTATAAAAGTGTTGGGAAAGGAGCTTCCAGTGAAAAGGAGAGGAATGATTGCTAGGATGGATATCCCTGAGGTGGACCCCAGGTTTTTGCTAAGCGATATTTGGAAATATTTATTTGTAAAGAGATTAATAATTGAAAAAATAACAAAAAAAGAGATTTATTTTAGAATACTCTGGTAGTATCACCAAAAACTGATAAATTATCTTTTTATTTGGAAATTCTAAAAAGAGGATATGGCATATATTAACTGGTTTTCTGAGGTAAAAAAAGAGGATACAAAGAAAGTTGGAGGTAAAGCTGCAAGCCTTGGAGAAATGTATAATGCTGGGTTTCCAGTGCCGCCAGGCTTTGTTATAAATGCCAATGCTTACTTTGACTTCATTGAAAAAACAGGATTAAAAGAAGAAATAAAGAAGGTACTAGAAGAAACCGACAAAACAAATCCTGAAAGTTTGAGACAAGCATCAAAAAGAATAGAAGAGTTATTTTTATCCAAAGAGATGCCTGAGGAAATAAAGAACGAAATAAAAGAGGCTTATAGTCTCATAGAACCCTATCCTGCAAGAGTTGCAGTAAGAAGCTCTGCTACAGCAGAGGATTTGCTAACAGCATCTTTTGCAGGACAGATGTCAACATTTTTAAATGTTCAGGGAGAGGAGGATGTAATAAAGGCTGTTAAGAAGTGCTGGGCTAGCTTATTTACGGCAAGGGCTATTTTTTATAGAGAACAACATGGATTTGATCACCTGCAGATAGGTATGGGTGTAATAGTTCAGAAAATGGTAGATTCTGAAGTTTCTGGAGTGGCTTTTACTAAACACCCAACTGGAGCTAATGATCACATAATAATAGAAGCTGTTTATGGTTTGGGAGAAGGAATCGTAGGAGGGAAATACACTCCGGATTATTATGAGATTGATCCAGATAATTGGGAAATAATAGAGAAAAAAATATCTGAACAACAAAAAATGATTGTTTATGATTATGAACAAAAGAAAAATGTAGAGATAGAGGTTCCTCCAGGAAGAAGGAGATTGCAAAAGCTTTCAGATGAAAAAATAATAGAATTGGCAAAAATATGTCAAAAAATAGAAGAACATTACAAATGGCCCCAAGACATAGAATGGGCTTTTGAAAAAGGGAAAATTTACATTGTACAGTCAAGACCGATTACCACATTAAAGCCCGAGGTGATTGAAAAGACAAAAGAAATAAAGCTGACACCTCTTTTGAAAGGATTAGCAGCCTCTCCAGGCGTTGCTGTTGGAAAAGTAAAAATAATCCTTGACCCATCTGAGCTTGGAAAAATGGAAAAAGGAGACATTTTAGTAACAAAAATGACAAATCCAGATTTTGTCCCAGCTATGCGCATCGCTGCTGCTATTGTTACAGATGAGGGCGGAATTACCAGCCATGCAGCAATAGTATCAAGAGAATTGGGGATCCCTTGTATAGTAGGAACTGGAAATGCTACAAAAGTCCTAAAAGATAATCAAATAATTACAGTGGATGCTACCAGAGGTGTTGTTTATGAAGGAGATGTGAAATCCTTGCTCGTGGAGGAAAGGAAAATTGAAATACCAACAAAAGAAATTCTAGTCTCTTACTTACCTACGGCTACAAAGATTTATGTTAATATTTCAGATCCTGAAACTGCAGAGAAAATAGCTAAACTTCCCGTAGATGGAGTAGGGCTTTTAAGAGCGGAATTTATGGTAGCGCAGATAGGTATCCATCCCAAATATGCTATCGAGACTGGGAAAAGAGAAGAGTTTGTAAACAAGCTTGCAGAGGGGATAGCCAGAATTGCAAGAGCTTTCTATCCAAGGCCTGTTGTCTATAGATTCTTTGATTTCAAAACCAACGAGTATAGGGACCTAGAAGGAGGGGAGAAATATGAACCAGAAGAGGCTAATCCAATGCTTGGGTATAGAGGGGCGTCCAGGTATATTCGTGATATAGATGTTTTTGAAATAGAGCTTGACGCTATAAAGAAAGTCAGGGAAGACTTCGGATTAAAAAATCTATGGGTAATGGTCCCCTTTGTTAGAACCGTAGAGGAATTAATAAGTATTAGGAAAATTCTAGAAAGAAAGGGATTCTTTAAAGACAGGGACTTCAAATTTTGGATGATGGTAGAAGTACCATCTAACGTGTTCCTAATAGAGGAATTTCTAAAGTACGTGGATGGTGTCTCTATTGGATCAAATGATCTTACTCAACTAGTTCTTGGAGTGGATAGGGACAATGAGCTTTTGGCCCATCTTTTTGATGAAAGAAACCCAGCAGTACTAAAAGCTATTGAAAAAGTGATAAAGGCTTGTAGAAAAATGGGAAAAACAAGTTCTATTTGCGGACAGGCCCCCTCCCTGTATCCTGAGTTCGTAGAATTCCTAGTAAGATGTGGGATAACTAGCATATCAGTAAACCCGGATGTAATTGAAAGGACAAGAAGAATTGTTGCCAGTGCCGAAAGGAGAATTCTTTTGGATAAGGCAATAGAAGTATGATAAAGGAAAAAGTTGTAAGGATTACAAAGCCTGAGAAGAAGGTATTTTTAATAGTCATAGACGGAATGGGAGAAAGGATCTATAAAGACGAACCCACAGCTCTGGAGCAAGCGTCTACACCAAATATGGATGAACTTGCAAGAATGGGGAGGTGCGGTTTACATCACTTCCCCTTTTTTATATCTCCAGGATCCGCTATCGCTCATTGGATATTGCTTGGTCAATCATTAGACAACTTCCCTGGAAGGGGTGTTTTGGAGGCTGTGGGATATGAAGCAAGAACTGGAGAGAGTATATTAAAGATCGGGGATCTAGTCTTTAGGGCCAATCTCGCTACTGTGGACAAGGATCTGATTATCTTAGACAGACGAGCTGGGGACACAGAATATGGTTTTGATGTATTGGAGGAGGAAATAAACAAAATAGGAGAAAAATATGGAATAATTTACAGAAGAACGATAGGGCATAGAGGCGTGCTCATTTCAAGAATAGAGAAAACTTTAGTAGATGATGTTGATACATATAAGGTCGGAGAGAAGCCAAATCTTGATATTAGTCCAAAGGTACGTGAATTCTTGCTAGAGGTCTTTAGTAAATTAAATAATCACCCAGTTAATCTAGAAAGAGAAAAAAGAGGTGAAAAAAAGGCAAACTTCCTGCTTTTACGAGGTGCTGGAATTTATCATGGAAAATCATTTTTCTTTACCAATCATGGAATATCCGCCTTAGGAATATCAGACAAAGATCTCTATCTAGGGGTAGCTGCTTACCTTGGGATGGATACCCTATTTATAGAAGATGATAAAAAAATCAAAGAAGCCCTTAATAGATTTGACAAATACGACTTTTTCTTTGTACATTTTAAGCTTTCAGATACTTTTGGAGAAAGGGGTCTTAAAGAGGAAAAAGTAAAATACTTGGAGAAAATTGATGGTTTCCTTGGCGAACTAATTGGAAAGGAAATTGTGGTTTGTGTAACTGCCGACCACTCAACTCCTTATAGACTTAAACGTCACACATCCGACCCTGTGCCTTTCCTCATTTATAATCCAACCATGGAAGCTGATTCGGTAAATAAATTCACAGAAAAGGAATGCAGAAAAGGGTGGTACGGAATAACCACCACCGAAGAGCTATTTTATCTGATTATGAATGAGGCTGGAGCGTTATACCCCTGTAGGGAAATAGGAGAGAAAAAATAGAAATAGAAAGGGGCAATGTAAGATTGTCATATGCACCAGAAGCAAACTCTACTAAGGGAAGCAATAGAAAAAGCGGATTAAATTTCTTTGTTAAGATAAAGGGAACAAAAAGGAAAACATAGGATATTAACAATCCTTCTACGCTTTTTCTTTTCTTTCCAGCAATTCTTCCCATTGAGGCCCCAAAGTCTACCCAGAAAGAGTAAAAAAGAACTTCCTCCATATATGCTAAGGAAAGAAAGGAGGCAAGGAACACGCCTAAAGAAAGGAGAAAAGCTGCTAGCCCTTTTCTTCCCGGGTCATAAAATTCAACAAAATCCCTTATAATTGGTATTTTTCTCCAAGTAACTAGAAGAAACACTCCAAGGAATGTTGTTAAAGTCATCAATTTTGGAAAAAGATTGGTAAAATTAATATAGATAAGAAAAAGAATTACTATAATGAAAAAATGGAAACATTTTCTCTGAAATAGCCTTCCTATCCTTTTTCTTGCTTTGTCGAATATTGCCTTTCCGATCAATGCTAAGGCCACTCCAGCTAGAATGTCTATTAATTTGTGAGCTTTTAACAAGAGTTTTATTGAAACAACGTAGAAAAAAAGAGGTAAGTACCAAAATCTCCATTTATTTGGTAAAAGGAGAAATATTAAAAAAGAAACGGCTGAATGGGAGCTGGGAAACCTATAAGGTGAAAAGAAACCTTCTCTTGGGATCTTAAATCCTAATTTAAGAGACTCGGAGAGGGCGTAAATAAACATCATGAGTGAAAGGCATTTAAAGAAATTTTCTTTCCTTTTTTTGTACTCTACAATTAAGAATATCACTAAAAAAGAATAAAAAGGTAATAAAAACAGGATATCTAATGAAAAATATTTAAAAATCATATTTTCACATCTATTATAAATTCCTTTAAAATAATGCTTATTTTACTCCCCGAAAAAATTGATGGTATGATTCTTTCAGATAAACACATAAAAAGACTTATGGAACTAGGAAAAATAAAAATAATTGGAATGGAAAACCCTGAAATTCAAATCCAACCAAGTAGTGTTGATTTGAGATTGGGAAATGAATTTAGAATTTTTAAAACAGTAAGCATCCCCTACCTAGATCCTTTAGATTGTTCACTAGAGAAGTATACAGAATTAATTCATGTTGAGGATGGAAAACCCTTCCTTATACATCCTGGAGACTTTGTTCTAGGCACTACTAAGGAAAGAATAGAGATAGGAAATGGGATAGTAGCAAGAATTGAGGGAAGAAGCAGCTTGGGAAGACTTGGAATAATAGTCCATGCAACAGCCGGATATATTGACCCTGGCTTTAGAGGGCAAATAACTCTAGAAATTTCAAACATATCAAAGGTCCCTGTAGCATTATATCCAGGAATGAGGATTTGTCAGGTAGTTTTTGAGGTTACTAGTAGCGAGTCTGAGTTTATCTATGGAGAGAAAAGCAACAAATACCAGGATCAGGAAGGGCCTACAGCTTCAAGAATATATTTGGATGAGGATTTAAAATTTCTAAAGAAGTTTATAGAAAAGAAATAAAAACTTTTTGGTTAAATCTTTTCCATGGAAGCCTACCGGACATGCCGGAAGATTGCCTGGAGCAATTGTTGTTTTAGCTAGATTAGCAAGCAAAGCATTAACCCAAAACCAAATATTAATTCTTAGAATTCTTCTTTCCGAATCTTTCCCTTCAGCAACATCTTTTGTGGAGGAAATAAGCAAAAGATTTGAAATACCAAAATCAACAGTTTGGTTTTCATTGAGAAAATTAAGGAAACTCCAATTAATTGAATATGGCAATCCAGAAATCTATCTAACTCCTCAAGGTGAAATTATAACAAGACTAATATTATATGCAGAGAAAGCAGCTTTCCAGAAAGAAGGCTAGGGAAATACTCAGCCTGTTAAAACTGGAGCGGGCAAATGTTGAAGAAATAATTTATCCTTCTTTTTCAATATTTTTAGTAAACAAAAAACCTTTGGCCATTAAGAGGAAAGACTATCTTGTACCAAGCCTAATATATGCACTGGAGCAGGGAGCTGATAAATATGTCATTGTAGATGCTGGAGCTAAGGAAAAAATTCTTAAAGGGGCTGATGTTCTAAGACCCGGCATTGTAGAGTTTTCAGACTTTAAAAAAGGGGACTGCGTTTTTATACTAGATGAGGAAAATAAGGTTTTAGCTGTAGGAATAGCTCTTTGGGATTCTGGAGAGGCTATTTCTTTGAAGAAGGGAAAAATAATAAAGAACATTCATTATTTTGGAGATAAAATCTGGAAAGAAATAAAAAATTTCTTATAAAACTCTCGCTCCAGTATGAATATCTCTATCTGGAACTATAAGGATTGGCTTCCCTCCCTTATCAATAGCTGCTAGGACCATTACCTCTGAAAGTTCTCCTAAAATCTTCTTAGGTTTTAAATTTGCAACAACGACAACTTTCTTCCCAATAAGCTCTTCTTTGGAATAGGTCTCCCCTAAACCTGCTATGCTTTGTTTTTCTTCCTTCCCTAACAAAATTTTAAGCAAATAGAGAGGTTTTTTCGCTCCAGATATTTCTTTTACTTCTACTATTTCTCCTATCCTTAAATCAATCTTTTTGAATTCCTCTATATCTATCATGCTCAATAAAAAGAGACTGCAGATAAAATTATCAAAATTAGAGCAAATTAATTTTAAAGTCGAGCTTGAGCAGTATCCAACACCTCCTAATATAGCAGCTGAGATTCTCTGGAGGGCCTATCTCAATAATGATATTTTAGATAGAATCTGTGCCGATTTTGGAACAGGGAATGGAATATTTGCAATAGGGATGAAGCTTTTAGGAGCTAGAGAAGTTTATGGTATAGATATAGATCCTGAAGCCTTAGAGATCGCTAAAAGAAATGCAGAAAAAATGGAAACAAAAATAATGTTTCTTTGTCAAGATATAGAGGAATTCAACAAAAAAGTTGATACAGTAATTATGAATCCACCTTTTGGCCTAAAAATTCCTGGAGCGGACAGAAAATTTCTGAGAAAAGCATTTAAAATTTCAGATACTGTTTACTGTATTCATAAAATTGAGTCTGATGCTTTTTTCGCTAAATTTGCAAATAAGTATGGCTTTAATTCCGAACTGATTTTCTCTTTTGACTACGCTATCCCCTTTTTATTCCCATTCCATGAAAAGGAAAAACATATTTTCAGAGCAGGAGTGTGGCGGTTTTACAAAGCTAGGAAAACTCCTCAAAAATAAATATTGTTTTTGTCTTTTCTACTTCCTCTATATCCCTGAGTTTTTTCAAAACAAAATCGCTAAGAGTTGCCATATCACTCTCAACTAATAATGCAATATCCCATTCTCCAGCAACAACCCACGCTTTCTTAACGAATGGTATTTTGCTTATTTCTTTAGCTATTTCAAGTTCTTTTTTCTTTTCTTTCCCTTTTAATCTCATTGATATTAAAATTATTGCCCTCACACTCCCCGAACCTATTTTAACCCCGGCATAGGCTTCTCTCATTTTCCTAACTTTTTCTAGGACAGACATAATAGAAAATAGGAAAGATGGTAAAAATACCTCTATGCTTCAGAGACTTTAGTAAGATATTCTGATACTATACCATCAATCTGCTTAATTACTTTTCTGATATCATGCAGAATAGGATAATAGAGTTCTTGAATTACTTGAACAATTTTCTTATCCGAATTTTCTATAAATAAACATTCAACTCCAATTTTATTTTCTAGGACTATACTATAAAACTTGGCTGGTAGGTTCTCCGAGAGTAGCCCGACATGATAATCTTGATGGACTAAGAGATCAATGAGAGACATCCCTGTCCTCTCTTATTAATTTGACAAGAGCAGCTTTTTCCCTTTTGCCTTTCCAAGGATTAAGTTTAAACAACTCCTCTATCAACCTTTTTCTTTGCCTATCTTTTTTAGAATTATTTCTTAATGACCCCATAATTTTTTTCCTTTCTTGATTCTAAGGTATTATCCTTAGCCAACCTTACCTGAACCAGCATGCTCTCCTTACCGCATACATGTGGGTATAATTAAGGTTTGTTAATGGCTCATATCTTTAGAAGTGCTTCTTAGAAGGAACTTGCCAGTATTATTGATAGGGTTGAAAAAAGAATAGCGATTAGGGGTTTCTGCTGATTATTCTTTCATACCATGTAAGCTTTTATAGGCAGGAGTTTTCTCTTTAAAGGATCAAGTATTAATCCAAATATTTCCAAGGTGATAATTCCTAACAAATTAACATCTCCCCTTTCTCCTAAGATAACTGGAGTGGCGAATTCTCCATATGGACTAATTTCTATTCTACACTCTGAAATATTTCTCTTTATTTTCCTTCCATCGGCTAGTATTAATCCTATTTCCTTTTTGGGTCTTAGCCCTAGTTTTTTCCAGACTTTTTCGCTAAGCGCAGTATAAGTTGCTCCAGAGTCTATCAGAAACTCTGTTTCTATTTCTTTCTCCCCATGCTTTACTTTGGCTTTAATGGTCGTCATTCTCATAATAAAATAAGGAGAAAAGAGAGAATTAGCAAGATCTGGAGCGCTGTAAAAATTAATTTTGTAGAAGGCTACTAGAGGAGTTTTATCTCAAAGAAGCCAAAGTGGGGCCGCGGGGATTCGAACCCCGGACCTTCCGGTCTTCAGCCGGACGCGCTCCCGCTGCGCTACGGCCCCTACTTCCCCATTATTCCATAACCATACAAATTTACTCTTGTCTTTTTATCTATTTCTGGTAGAATAAACTTTAGTACTATTTCTTTATGTGGGGGAATAAGTATATCTTTAAAAGGATAGCCTTTGGCTATTGTTTTTCCTTCTTTATCGAGTATTTCTATTTCTATCTCTTCAACTG
>Ga0190367_1000615_pt1 | contig 24771 bp, 21 predicted proteins | sample 4872181011_MG_FD_171838 | JGI IMG/M metagenome (GOLD analysis project Ga0190367, IMG submission 171838) | Hydrothermal vent microbial mat bacterial communities from Southern Trench, Guaymas Basin, Mexico - 4872-18-10-11_MG | ecosystem: Environmental > Aquatic > Marine > Hydrothermal vents >...
GTTGGGGTGGGTGCGGGAGTTGGTGTAGGTGCTGCAGGCATTGGGTAGGGCACTGGTACTGTAGGTGCCTCAACCTCTATCGGCTTACCATTAACTAGCACCTTAAACCTGTTCCCAACAACTTCTTTAATCTCTACTTCAAAAGACTTACTACCTACCTTAACTACGTACTTAACCCTTAAACTCATTTAGCACACCTCACGCATGGTTTAGACCTAGCTTAGTGTAACAGCTATCTTTATGTGTTAACTCTAATTAATTTAACTGGTGAATTGCTTAAAACCGTTTCCCTTAAGTTTATATAGGTTACGTAATGATTGATTTTGGGTTCAAGATTGCTAACATTCCAGAAGGCAATTGCCCTAGTAGCCCTCATAGGTATGGTTGCCGCAATAGCCTCTGAGAGAGTTAAGCGGTGGGTAGCTGCCTTAGTAGCTGCCTTAATAGTCGTATCGTTAGGGGTCATTCACCCGGTTATAGCATTAAGTTACGTGGATTTTGACTTACTGGGTTTGATAGTAGGTATAGGCATACTTAGTTACCATTTGAAAAGATCTAATGTGGTTGAGTGGTTAAGTATTAAGTTAGTCATGAAGTTTAAAGGGAATATTAAACCTATATTCTTCTTCATATGCTTAATCGCAGGTATTGTAAGTATAGCGCTCGAGAATGTTTCTGTGGTGTTACTGATAGCGCCGATTATTTACTCATTAGGGCGTAGACTAGGCTTTAACCCCGTAACCCTACTTATAGCTATGGCGCTATCATCGAATATAGCTGGTTCAGCAACAATGATTGGTGACCCGCCAGCAATAATAACTGCATCAGAGTATGGGTTAGCCTTCATGGACTTCATATTCTATGAAGGTAGACCTTCGATGTTCTTCATAACTGTAATACCTATGTTAATAGCTATATCGTTGACTACAGCCATATATGCAAGGTCAGCAATTACAAAGCCAGTTAGTGATTTAAGTAAGGAGGTCAGGTTAGATAAGGTCTACGTAACTGAGGTCCTAGTGTTTCTGGCTATTAAGATAGCTTTACTTAGCTTACGTAACGTACTTCACATACCCCTATCGTTAAGTGCCGCTGTAGGTGCTGGTGGTTTAATAATCACTAGGTTAGCACACAAGGACTTAGAGGGTATTAAGGAGGGAGTTAAGGAGGGTTTTGATTGGGAGTTATTACTGTTTCTTGTGGGTGTGTTCATAGTTTCAGGAGCCTTTAATGAGTCCGGATTAGCACGTGATTTCGCTTACTCAATAATGTCCTTAGGTAATAACGCTTTCCTAATAACCTCAGCGCTAATCTGGATTTCAGTAGCTTTATCAGCGTTCATAGATAACGTCCCTTACGTAGCGACCATGATCCCCGTAATAAACGTTATTAGTGATGCTACAGGGATTGGTAGAATAACCTTAGCTTGGGCATTACTAACGGGCGCTACGTTAGGTGGAAACATAACATATATAGGTGCTTCAGCAAACGCAACGGCAATCAGACTAGCTGAGAAGTGGGGATATCGGGTAAGGTTTATTGACTTCATAAAGATAGGGTTAGTATTTACAATGTCATCAATACTTAGTGGTTGGGCACTCTACATAATGTTCTGGTTGTTATGAGGTTAGGATTTCTTTAATTTCTCCTCAGTTAGTCTCTTACTAAATAACTCATCCCATTCCCAATCACTTAACTTCCTATATTCGTTGATAAGCACATCCCTCTCTTCCTTATGTTTCTTAAAGAAATAGATTGCGTAACTACATACGGGCTTCATCCTCAGCCCCTTCTCCCTAGCGTACTTAATCGCTTCCTTAACCATTAAGGCGGCGATACCCTTACCACGGAACTCAGGTGGTGTGTATGTCTCGATAAGCTCCATGACTTTACCGACAATCCTGTAAGTTAAGAACGCCTTTTCTTTACTTGGTAGTCTCACGAAGAATACTGTAGGGGTTTTCTCTACTTTAAACTTCATGATAGTAACACCTTAAAGTATCTCATATGTAATGACTAAATACCTTTTGTTAAAAAGATTAAAGCTACTTTATCATACTTTCTTAACTGGATAAAGTTGCTAAATCCATATGAAATTAGAAAGGATTTTCCTATATTTGAGAGGAGGATTAGAGGCAGACCATTAGTTTATTTAGATAGTACAGCGACCTCACAGAGACCTAGGCAGGTTATTGAGGCGGTTAATGAGTTCTATAGGAAGTACAATGCTAATGTACATAGGGGTCTTCATGAGTTAAGCCAAGAGGCTAGTGAGGCTTATGAGAGAGCCCATGAAGTTATAGCTAAATTCATTAACGCATATAGCTGGGAAGAGATAGTGTTTGTTAGGAACGCCACCGAAGCCCTCAACCTAGTTGCATATGCTTGGGGTATGAAGAATCTTGGTGAAGGTGATGAGGTAGTAACCACAATTATGGAGCACCACAGTAACTTACTCCCTTGGTGGTTTATTTGTAGATTAAAGAAATGTAAGCTTAAATTAGTTAAGATAACCAGTGATTACAAGTTAAACTATAAGGAACTTGAGGAGTCAATAACTGAAAGGACTAAAGTCGTTGCTGTAACACATATGAGCAATGTATTGGGTACGATAAATGATGTTAAGAGGATTGTTAAGGTTGCTAAGGAGGTCGACGCTATAGTTGTTCTTGATGGCGCTCAATCAGTACCCCACATGCCTATTAATGTGCGTGACTTAGGTGTTGATTTCTTAGCGGCTAGCGGACATAAAATGCTTGGGCCAACAGGTATAGGCTTCTTATGGGGTAGGAAGGAGTTACTTGAGGGGATGAATCCGTTCCTACTTGGTGGGGATATGATTAAGGAGGTTAGATACATAGGCGGTAAGATACACCCTAAGTGGAATAGGTTACCATGGAAGTTTGAGGCGGGTACACCAAATATAGCTGGAGGTGTAGGTCTTGCCGTAGCTGCTGAGTACTTGATGAGGTTGGGTATGGAGAATGTTAGGGCCCATGAGGTAGAGATAGTTAGATACCTGTTCAAGAGAGTTGAAGAAGAGGAATTATTAAGTACTTACTTAAGGCATTACGGACCTATAGATCTTAAGTGGAAGGGAGGTGTCTTTGCCTTCTTACTAGGTGACTTAGACCCTAACCATACGGCATTCTTATTAAACCTTGAAGGTATAGCCATAAGGTCAGGACATCACTGTGCACAACCACTACATGATTACTTAGGGTTAACTAAAGGTACCGCAAGAGCTAGTTTCTACATATACACCACTAATGAGGATATAGATGTCTTCATTAATGCGTTAGTAAAAATAGTTAAAGCAGAGATAATTAATAGATAGCTCTTTACAACGTGGTTAAGTATAGTTAACTAAAAGAGTATTAAACCGCACCTACTTAATCTTTTGTTGAGCGTGGTTTTTATGGATGTAGACAGGGTTATCAAGAAGGGACTTAAGTTAGGTGCTTCGTACGTAGATGTTAGATACCAAGAATATAGGCATGAGTTGGTAGTAGCTGAGAATAAGGTACTTAAGGAGTTCTCTAAGCAGAGTTCTAAAGGCGTAGGTATTAGGGTAATAGTTAATGGGGGTTTAGGCTTCTCATCAACCAATGATTTATCACCAGAGAGTATCGAGAGGTGCTTAAGGAGAGCTATAGTCATAGCTAAGGTAATGTCTAATTACAGGAGGGTGAGTCTAGCTAAAGTGAAGACTATTAAGGACAGGGTAATGTCTAGGTTTAAGTTAAAACCCGAAGATGTTGATGATGAACTTAAGGTTAAGGTGGTTCTTGAGGCTAATAAGGAGTCATTCATAGCGCCTGAGATAAAGTCTGCATCTACGTACTTAGGGTTACGTTATGATAGGAGGGTCTTCATGTCATCAGAGGGTACCGAGGTTGAGGTAACTACGTTAATGTCCGGTATCCATCACTTAAGCGTAGCTAAGGTGGGTGAAGTTCTTGAGAGAGTACCTTACCATAAGTCAGCAGTTACTGGATGGGAGTTTATTGAGAAGGAAGATTGGGTAGGGTTTACCCAATGGCTTTCTAAACTAGCTATTGAAGCCGTTAAGTCTAAGACTCCACCACCAGGCACGTATAAAGCAGTCATAGACTCCAACATAATTGGCTTACTACTCCATGAGGCGTTTGGGCATGCTAGTGAGGGTGATGAGGTTATTGCTGGAGCTTCCGTGCTTAAGGGTAAAGTAGGAACTAAGGTAGCTTCAGAACTCGTTACGATAGTTGATGACGGGTTAGTTGAGGGCGGTTACTTCGTTCCTTATGATGATGAGGGAGTACCTAAGAAGAGAACAGTCATAGTTAAAAACGGTGTCCTTAAACATTACTTAACATCTAGAGCCGTAGCTCACGAGCTCGGCATGGAGCCTACAGGAAATGGTAGGGCGCAAGACTTCGAGAACTTACCCTTAGTACGTCAAACTAATTACTTCATGCTACCCGGTGATTATTCCTTAGAGGAGCTTATTGAGGACATAGACTTCGGCATATATATAAAGGGAGTTGGAGCTACAGGAGGTGAAGTTGACCCAGGGGTAGGCACTTTTACCTTCGGTGCAGGTCCCTCATACATCATAAGGAATGGTAGGTTAGCTGAGATGGTTCGCGGTGTAGCCATATCTGGTGAGATATTAAGTATTCTTAAGGAGATAGATGCGGTCGGTAAGGACTTAATGATAAGGACATCAGTATTTGGTGGATGTGGTAAGGAGGGTCAGGTGGTTAAGGTAGGTGCTGGAGGCCCACCAGTTAAGGTTAGGAAAATAACTATAGGTGGTAGGTGATAGGCATGATTCAGGACATAGCTGATTACGTATTAAAGCGTTTAGAGAGGGTTAACGTCACTGAGGCTGAGGTTTATGTAGTTAAGACCGTTAGGAGTTCACTTAAGCTATCAGAGATTATTGAGAGTTTAAGAACGTCAGAAAACATAGGTGTTGGTGTTAGGGTCATAATAGGTAAGAAAGTAGGTATCTACGGTACCAACGACGTAACTAAAGAGGGTTTAGATAAGGTTATTGATGATGTAGTATCTATAGCTAAGTCAAATCCTGAGGATCCCTACTGGGTCTCTTTAGCTAAGGGGTTAGGTAAAAGTAGCGTTAATGAGATCTTTGATAAAAAGCTAGTTGATGCTGACCCTTCATTACTGACGGATAAGGTGTCATTAATGATTGATTCAATAAAGTCTGTAAGTCCTAACGCAAGGCCTGCTAGGGGTTCATTAAGAATCGACGTTAGTGAGGTTGTTGTTGGTAATTCTCATGGTGAGTTAGTGAGTAGGAAGGAGACTGCCGTAAGTACGTGGATTCAAGTAAAGGCTGAGGAAGAGGGTAAGTCAGTTACGTATACCGAGCTTGATACGTCAAGGGTCATTGACGATATAGATTTTGAGGGTTTAGGCAAAGTAGCGGCTAGTAAGGCTATGGAATTCCTTAAGGCTACTAAAGTAGAAACTATGAAGACGGATGTCATTTTCGATGCTAAGGAATTCGCCCACTTACTCTCAGTAATGCTTTCAGGGCCCATATCGGCTGAGTGGGTTCAGAAGAGTAGGTCACCTCTCGCTGGTAAGGTAGGTATGGAGATATTCTCGAAGGAAGTAACCATATTCGATGATGGTACGTACCCAAGGATGGTAGGGAGTAGAGAGTTTGATGATGAGGGCATACCCACAAGGAAGACCGTAATTGTCGATGGTGGTGTATTAAGAGGGTTCATATACGACACTTATACAGCCAATAAGGAAGGTAAGAAATCAACGGGTAACGCCCATAGAACAATATCGACAGCACCTACACCACAGCCTAATAACTTAGTTATGAAGTCAGGCACTACGTCACTAGATGAAGTAATTAAGGATACTAAACGCGGTATCTACGTCCTAGCAACGATAGGTATGTGGTTATCTAACCCGGTAAGTGGTAACATAAATGCTACAGTAACTCATGGATACCTAATAGAGAATGGAGAGTTAAGTAAGCCCATAAAGGGTTTCATTATAAGCGGGGACTTCTACGAGTTAATGAAGAGTAAGTTAGTAGCGATAACTAAAGAGACAAGCAGGTTCTTCAACGTAATAGCCCCTTACGTAAAGTTTAGTGACGTACAGATATCTGCTTAACAAAATTTTTATGTTGATGTGTAGTTACCTAACCTCTCCTCAATCTCGATTAGCCTCTCCTTTATACCCTCAAGTACTGAGATCAACTCCTCAACCTGCTTCCTAAGCTCCTTAACCTCCTCAACTAATGACTTCCCCTCCTTAGGTAATTCCTCGATAGTCTCCTTAGTTAGTGACTTTAATAGGTCTAAGTAGTTCATCTCCTTACCAGGCTTAAATGAGAATACCCTAGATGTCTTCGCATTAACTAGGTCTACAGATATGAGTCCTCTACCATCAACAGTTGTTAGCGTAACCTTCCAGTATAGTGTGCCATTTATTATTGATGGCATAGGTTCCTCAATAGTTACTTGAGACCAATCAAACATTGGGTGGTGTTGCTTTATATATGACTCAACCTTAGATATACCTACCATGGGTTCAGGGAGTTCATAGATGTATAAGTGAGGCTCTAACTTACTTGCGTTGACGTAAAATATGTATTTAGCCGCGTAGGTCTCCCCAGGGGGTTCGGCGATGAATACCCACCATAAGTTGCCATCATTATCAACTAGTAGGTATGGTTGCGGGTTGGTCCCCACATCCCTAACTACGTAGGTATTATGATATAGGATTACGTTCCATATACCGACGTAGTACCTATATATGTCTACCCAAGCCCTAGCTATGACCTCAGGAACTAGCGGGACGCCCTTGAATCTTGGGTCATTAAGCACTTCCTCAGGCTTAAGGAACTCGAAATTACCTTCCTCATCAATTGCTACGTAACCGTAAAGTACCGGTATTGAGGTTGTTAACCCTCTTAACCAAGTCATTATGGGTACTAGTATGTAAACCTTACCATTATGAACCACCTCAATATTATCCGCAAGTAAGGGTAACTTACTTAAACCTACGAAAGCCCTTAACTCCCTATCTAACGAGCTTATATAGAACGGTGTTACTCTTAATGTATGTAGCCCCCAGCTTAATTCCCTATCTATCGTAGTGACCTTAGGTGGGTACTTACTGGCGTCAACAAAAACAACACCTAATGCAGGCTTACTAATCTGGTTCCAGAACCCTTCAGGCTCTATGATCCAGTTGTAGAGTATAGTCCCGTTCCTAAAGTACACGTAGCAGTCCTCAAGCACTATCCTATGTGTCGGTATTTGTATCCTGTCCGTGGCGTAAGCATAAGCTGTCTTTATAGGTATGAATCTCTGAAGACCTATAACAGTTATTGGTCTATCTAAGTGCTTAACCTCTATAACGCCTGACGTCCACTCAAGACTATATTGGTGAGTTATGAATGCCCCGAATATGAGGAGTATCATTAAAGCTGTTACACCTAAGAAAAACATTCCTCTCCTAAGACCTCCATATCTTCTCCTTTTCATAGACGCTACTATGAGCGCTAAAAATGCTAGGAACGCTAGGAACTCGCAGATGATGACTACTACAGGTGTTGATGCTAACCATGTCAGTAGAGGTGATAATATATATACAAACCCACCGCTAATGAATGAAACTATATACAGCACTATTACGGCTATTATGAAGAGCCCCGGACTAGCTCTAACCATTCCCTACACCGTTACGAGTTTGTTAGTTGTGTGGTTATTAAGCCTTCACTCTAATCACATCGCTTTTAAGTGCTTAATCAGTATTATAGTCTTGGATGATGAAGAGTCCCATCAATGATTGGTGAGTAAGGAGGTTTCGACTGATTTCTACAGTGTTATAAGGTTAAACTCCATGTTATTAGAGGTGGTTAACTAGTGCGTATACTTGTCTCTATGGACTTGGAGGGTATGCCCGGCATATCTTCAGTGGCGCAATTAGCTCCTAAGAGAGCTCTTTATGAGGATGCTAGGAGGATAATGACTAAAATAGCTAGCTTTGTCGGTAATGTACTTAAGGATTTAGGCGTTGATGAAGTAGTAATAGCCGATGCGCATGGCTACATGGTTAACGTCATATATGATGAGTTACCACCCGGAATAACCTTAGTTAGTGGATTCCCTAGACCTTTAAGCATGGTCGCACCCATAGATAAGTATCGTTTTGATGGGGCAATATTCCTCGGTTATCACAATGCCGTAGGGACGCCTTACGCTATATTTGACCATACGTATAGTGGGAGAGTGTTTAGATCCGTAAAAATTAATGGTTACGAGGTAGCTGAGTATGAGGTAAATACATACATACTTGGTGAGTTCGACGTACCTGTTATCTTGGTTAGTGGTGACAGTACGTTGAGAGATAGAGTCGGTAGGTTAACTCCATGGGCAGTATTCATATCTTTTAAAGAGTCCTTAAGTAGATATTCAGCAGTAAGTAAGCCACTCAATAAGATTCTTGATGAGTTAAAGAGGGGTATCGAGGAATCAATAAATAGACTCCGTAATGGCGATGTTAAGGTTGTTAAGATTAAGAAGCCCATAGAGTTAGAACTAACTTTCTCTGAGAGTTCATTCGCTGATCTCGCATCACTGGTACCAGGCGCTAAAAGGATTTCTGGGGTTACCGTCAAGTATAGGTTAAGTAAAGCCATTGACATATGGAAGGTGCTGGACCTAACACTATTCGCTAGCTTAGGTCTTGACTACATAAATCAAGCGTTAAGGTAAGAAATAAAAAGTTATTTATTTTATAGGTTAATCAAAAGAAAGATATTTCATTAGCCCTTAGGTACGGGCTCTACTAAGCCCCAGACGAACCAGTCGATACTCCATAGTAGGTCGTGGTCAGCTACCTCACCAGGACCTAACCTGACATTGCCTTCCTGATCAACAATACCTTCCTTACCAGTTAACTCCTTGAACACCGGTATCCAGAAGTCGCCCATCCACGGATCCCAATACCTCTCCTTCATCTGCTTGGCCCTTAGGAGTACTAGGTCTAGTGCCCAGTCAGGAACTCCCTTCTTACTTAATTCAGTCTTGAAGTCACCCCACTTATCTAGCCAGAAGAAGGTAGCACCCCTACCCTTCCTCCAGCCCTCATAGACGTCCGCACCATCACCCATTAACCACCATAGATCCATACTCCTTGGGACACCAGCTAAGTAGTAGGCTAGTATGTACTCATACATTAAGCCCCAATCAACTAACTGACCTATTAGGTGGGCTGTTGGACCGTAGTCCCTCATGTCGCTGTAGTGGCTATAGCTCCATACTTTCTTACCCATCTTCTGGTACTCCTCAGCAACTTGAAGGACTGCTGGTGAGTCCTCAGTGAATGCTAATACGTCAGCATCGTACTGCTCAACTAAGGTCTTAGCGGCTTCAGTAGCCTTTGGTGGGTCATACCATGAGTATAGCCATCTTACGTGTACCTCAACCTTCTTTAAGTCATCCAGGCTTAACTCTCCTCTCTTATACCTATGCCATAGGCCTTCCCAAATACCTAGTACCCAGCTATTGATGTGCCTAACGACCTCAGGTATCGGGTAAGCAGCTACGTAACCGAACTTCAACGTCTTAGATATGGCGCCAGCTAGCATACCACATAGGTAGTACGGCTGGTATAGCTCGGCGAAGTAAGTACCCATATTCTCCCATCTCTTATAGCCTGAGCAGTGCCAGAACCATATGTCGGGGTGCTTCTTAGCAGCCTCTAGAGTTGGGTCCATGAAGCCGAAGCTTGTAGTGAAAATAATTTTACAACCTTGATCAATAAGGTTCTCAATCTGAGGTAGGGCTTGGGCCTCAGGCACTGACTCTACGTAAACCGTCTCGATAACGTGACCCAGCACCTTCTCAATATAGAGCCTACCGGAATTGTGAGCGTATGTCCAGCCATAATCACCTATAGGACCTACATAGATCCAACCAGCCTTTATCTTCTCTTTGGCTGGTGTTACTGTTTTAGTGACTGTCTGGGTTACTGTGGTTGTAGCCGCTGGGGCGGCTCCGCCAACCGTCGTTGTCACCGTCCTAGTAACGGTCTCAGTAACTCTCTCGGCTGGCTTAGCTGCCCAACCACCAGCAAATCCTACGATTAAACCAGCGATCCCGGCTCCAACAACTTTTAAAAAGTCCCTACGATTAACTTTTTCTTCACCCAAAGTAAACACCAATCAATATTAATAACTATCTTTACTTTTATAAGCTTTTTTATAATTAGGGGTCACGATCTGCGTTGGAAATTGATTTATATGGGTTGATGAGTTATTTTAGAAAAACTCTATATTGGGCCTATACTTAAATCACTCTCTTGAGTACGGAACGCCTAAGGCTGCTGGGGCACCTATTCTCTTTCTTAGTGCCTCTATAGACATCAAGGTTAGTAATATTATGGCTGCTGTATGTGGTATGGCTACTAATAGCGGTATGTAGCTTCTTAAGGCAGGTATTGACTGTAGCCAGTAGTAAGCTACTTCAAGACCACCGAATAAATAAGCTCCGAGTAAAGCCCTCAATGGGTTCCAGAATGAGAATATGACTAAAGCTATAGCTATCCAACCCCTACCAAGGATTATTGGGGCACCCATAACCTGTGCTGTATGCCCTAACATTAAGTAAGCACCTGCTAAACCAGCGAACCCCCCACCTATGATTACACATAGGTACCTAACTCTATAGACATTAATGCCTGCAGCATCTGCGGCCGCAGGGTTCTCACCTACTGACCTTATGCTTAACCCCATACTAGTCTTGAAGAGTATGAACCACATGATCACCGCCATAACGATAGCTATGTAGACCATCACGTTAACGTTGAAGAACGCCCCTATGACGGGTATATCACTAAGCCCTGGTACCCTAATGGGGTATAACCTAACTTTAGATATCTTTAGTAGTAGGTGAGCGTAAGCACTCCTAGCGCACTCCCTTACCGTTATGGCTATACCTAACCCAAATATGTAGATGGCTAAGCCGCTAGCGAACTGATTTAACTTAAGGGTTACTGAAGTGAATGCATGTATGGCCGCTATGATTGCGGCTATGACGAATGCGGATGAGAAGCCTAGTAAGGCGTTCTCAGTTAGTAGGGCAACCAATATACCTACAGTAGCGCCTATCTCCATAAGGCCCTCAACACCTAAGTTAACAACACCGCTTCTCTCAGCAAGTATCTCACCTAGGGTTGCTATTAGATATATGGTGCCTACGGTAAGTGTGCTTACCAGTATTTTATTTATGATCATTAACTCAACCATGTGACTCACCTCTTGATTATCCTTACCCTATAGTGGAGTAGGAAATCACCCATCACTAAGAACAGGAATATAAGACCCTCAAAACCTACTGAGACGTAGTGAGATATCCTTAATTCCTGCTGCATTATCGAACCCGCCTGCGTTAACGCACCGAAGAATATTGAGACAAATAGGCATGCTATAGGATTAAGCCTAGCTAACCATGCAGCTATTATGCCTGTATAGCCGTAACCTGCTGTTGAGATCTCTGGCATAAGCTTAAGTAGGTATGTTGATAAGCTAACGAAACCTGCTAGACCAGCCAATGCGCCACTAATGAACATGGTCACTAACGCCATCCTCATGTAGTTAACACCTGCATACTTAGACGCTAACTCACTCTCACCAACAACCTTAATCTCATAACCTAAGACAGTTCTAGTACCTAGGAAGTAAATTATGGTTGCAGCAACCACTGCCAAGACAAGAGCGGATACTGAGTCTATCCTAGCGAATTCGGGTATTACTGGTGTGCCCTTAAATCCGGGGATTAACGTTACGCCCTGAGTCTTAAGGTACTCTAAGTATCTCTCCTTAAATGCTGGGTTAGCCTCATTCCACGGACCTCCAGGGGAGACCAAGTACCATATGAACTGTAACGCCACGAAATTAAGCATTAGTGAAGTTAGTATTTCATTGACCCTCCACTTAGCCCTTAAGTAAGCCGGGATTAAGCCCCAGAGACCTCCAAACAATATAGCTAGAATAATCATTAAGGGGACGTAAAGTGGTTGTGGTAAATCAACACCGCTCCAGTAGAGTATTACTGGTATCATAGCCCCTATAGCACCCATGTAGAGTTGTCCTTCGGCACCGATGTTGAAGAAGTTCATTCTGAATGGGAGGGTTAGTGCTATTGACGTAAACATTATCGGTATAGCTACTCTAACTGCTAAGAAGAATGTCTTGGCATCTGTAAATACCCTACCAACACGTGAGTAAGCATCTATAGGCGAGTACCCTAAGGCTAAGAAGAAAAGACCACCAACTAATACACCTATGATTGCTGAAACTATTGATATTAATGCTGGTAGCTCCCTCTTAATAACGAGTCTCCTCTCAACCTTAATCTTATACCTACCTATGGTGAGTGCCATAATCACCACCCCTACTTCTTTAATGCCCCACCCATCATTAGACCTATCTCCTCAATAGTTGTCTCTTCAGGTCTTACGATACCCATAATCTCACCATTATGTATGACAGCTATTCTATCACTTAGTTGTAAGATCTCATCAAGCTCTTCAGATATCAGCAGTACTGCTGCGCCCCTATCACGCTCTCTAAGCAGTACCTTCCTTACGTACTCAGTAGCACCAACATCAAGTCCCCTAGTTGGGTAAACAGCTATTATTAGATCAGGCTCACCAGTTAACTCCCTAGCAAGTATCATTCTCTGTAAATTACCGCCAGATAAGGTTCTAACAGGTACAAATATATTTACAGCCATAATATCATACTCCTTCTTCCTCTCTTGAGCGAACTTAAATATCTCCCTGAAATTCAGTAATAGTTTCTTCTTAACTAGCGGTTCATACCTATGCCTCCTAAGTATGAGATTCTCCCATAGTGATAGGTTGGGTAGTGAACCAACCCTAATCCTGTCCTCAGGTATGTAAGCTACCTTAAGCTCGAAGATTTCCTTGGGTGATGCCCTAGTTACGTCCTTACCCTTAATGATTATCTTACCACTAATCGGCTTCCTAAGACCCGCTATAGCTTCAGCTAGCTCTTCCTGACCACTGCCGGCAATACCGGCAATACCTAAGATCTCGCCTGGATAGATTTCAAATGATATATTCTTGACGGCTAAAATACCCTTATCACTAAGTACGTTCAAGTTCTTAACAATTAGGATAGGACCCTTGTTTTTAGGTAATTCTTTCTTAGTCTTAGATATTCTGAAGAGTACTTCTCTACCAACCATCATCTTAGCCAAATCAACCTTAGTTACCTTATCTGGGGTTACGGTACCGACCTTCCTACCTTTCCTTAAGACAGTAATCCTATCACAGAGGCTTAGTGCTTCATCGAGCTTATGGGTAATGAATATTATTGACTTACCCTCTTCCTTCATTCTCCTTAAGACCTTAAATAACTGCTCAGATTCTTGAGGTGTTAGTACTGTTGTTGGTTCATCAAGAATTAATATATCTACATTACGTAATAAAGCCTTAATAATCTCAACGTACTGCCTCTCACCCATACTTAATTGCCATATCTTAGCCCTCGGGTTTATCCTGAACTTATATCTATCAGCTAACTCCTTAATCTTCTTCTCAGCTTCCTTCATTCTGATTATGAAACCGTACTCCCTTAGACCTAAAATGACGTTCTCAGCAACAGTATGTACCTCTACTAACTTAAAGTGCTGAGGTACAAGTCCAACACCGTACCTTATGGCGTCCTTGGGTGAGTGCAACTTCACTTTCCTACCTTTGATATATATATCTCCAGAGTCAGGCTTGTAAAGCCCGTAAAGTATGTTCATGAGTGTTGTCTTACCTGCGCCATTCTCACCTAATAACCCATGTATCTCGCCATACCTTAAGTCAAATGTTATGTGGTTATTAGCTACTACACCGCCAGGGAATGTTTTAACTATATCAACCATTAGAACAGCGTACTTACTGGGGTCAAGCCCTTCACTAGAAGTTTTTGTTTCTGGTTTTACCTGTCTAGCTTGAGCCTCAGAAATACTCATGGAAACTCAACCGATAAAACATTATCAAAAAGGGGTTTATTTATTATAATGAAATTAATTTTTAATACAAACAAATCAATAACTTGCTAAACTGATTAATGCCTCCCACTTACTGCATGCTTTAACATAGTTCTTTGAATATTTAAATATTGTGTTTAATTAAGTTCTTTAGGTGTTGAGTACTGATTAAAGCGTTATCGGAGCTTGAAGTTAAGGTACTTAAAGCTTTATGGAAGTTAGGTAAGAAAGTTAGTGCTGATGTCTTAGCCCATGAGGCCGGCTTACCTGTAAGTTCTGTTATGTCTGCTATAGAGCTACTTAAGTCTAAGGGGTTAGTGAGGGTTGAGGATATTGTTTGGAAAAGTGTTAGGGTAAGTGATGAGGGTGTTAAGTACATTAATGAATTACCTGAAGAGAAGTTAATTAGGGTTCTTGATGAATGTGGTGGTTCAGCTCATATTAAGGAACTACTTAAAGTGTTTGATAGGAAGGAGCTAAACATAGCCATTAACTGGGCTAGAAGGAGGGGTTGGATTCAGATTGTTGGTGGTGTTGTTAGGTTAGTTAAGAAGGGTGTTGCTTACGCTGAGAGGGATATTCTTAGGCGTGCTTTAGCGGGACTTAGGGTTAGTGTTAGTGAGCCTAACTACGAAATTGTTAGAGGGCTGGCTAGGAGGGGCTTAGTCCTGGTTTCTGACGTTATTGAGAGGTATGTTGAGTTGACTGATGAGGGGTTGAAGCTAGCATCAACATTACCTAAGGTTACGGTCATATCTAGGTTAAGTAGTGACGTACTTAAGAGAGGTATCTGGAGGTCTGCTATAATAAGGCCCTACAACGTTAGTGCTGAACCGCCACTCGCGTATCCAGGAAGAAAACATTACTATGTTGAGTTTCTTGAGATGTTCCGTGAGATTATGAGGGACCTAGGTTTTGAGGAAATAGATGGTGATTACGTTGAGTTAGAATTCTGGAATTTTGATGCTTTGTTCCAAGCTCAAGACCACCCAGCTAGAGATATCCATGATACATTACAGGTACTTAACCCGCAGCTAGGTTCACTAAAAGGTATTGAAGATCTTGTAAGTAGAGTTAAGGAGGTACATGAGAATGGTGGTTCATGTGGTAGTAGAGGGTGGGGTTATAGGTGGTCATTAGATATTGCTAGGAGGGTCATTCTTAGAACACACACAACCGCACTAACAATCAAGTACTTAGCTTACCATAAGGAACCACCGATTAGGGTTTTCACCATTGGTAGGGTATTCCGCGCCGAATCCATAGACTATAAGCACCTACCCGAGTTCTATCAGCTTGACGGTATAATAATGGAGAAAGGCTTCACATTTAGGAAGCTTTTAGGGCTACTTAAGGAGGTTGCTTACAGAATAGGTGTTAAGGAACTTAAGTTTAAGCCTGGGTACTTCCCATTCACAGAACCATCTGTTGAGGGTTACGTTAAGCTTGAAGGTATAGGGTGGGTTGAGGTATTTGGTGCTGGGCTCTTTAGACCTGAAATACTCCACGCACTAGGTGTTAAGTACCCAGTCGGTGCTTGGGGTTTAGGTCTCGAGAGGTTCGCCATGGCTGTACTAGGCTTTAACGACATACGTGACCTCTTTTCATACGATGTGAGTAAGTTAAGGAACTACGTAATTAGGTGGTGACCATGCCTACATTCAAGGTCAGGGTAAGTAGGTTAATGAGGTTAATAGGTGTTAGGTTAAGTCTTGATGAGCTCATAGATGTACTGTTTAAGTTAAAAGCCGAAGCTGAAATAGAGAATGACTACCTAGTTGTTGAGGTAGGTCCTGATAGGCTAGACATGATGAGCTCCATAAAGCTTGCCAAAGCCATTAGGTGGTTCTTAGGTATTGAAAAGCCATCACCTAACTACGTTACTGAGTCTAGCGATGTGGTTGTTGAGGTTAAGGAGGTACCCTCAAGACCTTATATTGTAGCTGCGGTTGTTGAAGGCGTAGTTATTGATGAAGACCTACTCGAGGAGCTGATCCAGCTTCAAGAGAAACTCCACATAACTTACGGTAGGGGTAGGAGGAAGGTCGCTATAGGTCTTCACGATCTAAGTAAGCTACCATGTCGTAAGATAAGGTATGAGGAAGTTAATTTAAGCACTAAGATGATACCCCTCTTCGTAGGTAAGGAAATGACTGTTAAGGAAGTTCTTGAGGTTACTGAGCAGGGACAGAAGTACGGTAAGATATCGTTAAGAGGTAATAAGCACCCAGCAGTCATAGCATGTAATGACATTATAGCCCTACCACCAGTAATTAACTCTGAAATCACTAGGCTTGAGGTGGGTAGTAAGGGATTATTCATAGACGTGACAGGTACAGACTGGAAAGCAATTAATGATGTACTTAATATCTTAACAACTACATTAGCTGATGAGGGCGGTAAAGTAAGAGCTGTAAGGCTTACTGGCGTAATTAATGCTAAAGTACCTAACCTTAAATGTCAGGAAATAAGTTTAAGCCCTAATTACGTTAATGAAGTTTTAGGGACTTCGCTCACTATTAATGATGTAGCTAAAGCATTAATGAGGTTAGGTCATGGTGTTGAAATAGGCAGTACTGACTTAATCGTTAAGATACCTCCATATAGGCTAGACATACTCCATCCTATAGATTTAGTTGAAGACGTGGCTGTAGGTATAGGCTATGATGAGTTAGGAATTGAGGAGTTAAGCATAGGTAAACCCACAGAGCTTTCGAGAAGGGGTAAATTGATTAAGAACTTAAGGGAGCTCTTGGTAGGTCACGGATTTATTGAGGTACATACATTTACATTAACTGATGAGGAAGTACTTAAGCTACTTGGTTATGAGAGAGACAGTTACGTGAAGTTAAAGAACCCTGTATCTATGGAGCTTAATGCCTTAAAGAATACCCATTTAGCCACGCTTCTCCTAGTTCTTCGTAAATCCCAGCATGCCGCATTACCTGTGAAAATTTTCGAAATAGGTAACGTAGTTGTTAAGAAAGAGGGACCTACTGGTTGGGGTAATGAACTAAGGTTAGGTATGGCGCTCATGGATAGTGAGGTAAGTTTTGAGGAGTTACAAGCACCCCTTTTTAGTGTCATGAGGTTACTGGGCTTTGAAATAAAGACTAAACCCTCTAAACACCCAGCATTAATAGATGGTAGGTGTGCTAAGGTAATAATTAACGGGAAGAACGCAGGATATATAGGTGAGGTAAAGCCTGAAGTACTGACTAAGTTAGGAATTGAATATCCGGTGGTTGTGTCCGAGGTCTCCATAGATAAGTTACTTATTTAAAATCTCCTTAAGTAAATCCTTAGTTGTTCTCCTCACAGCCTCATAAGACGTTAACTTCGGACTCCATCCTAAGGACTTTAACTTACTTATGTCTAACAACATGAATTTAACATCGCCTTTCCAACCTCTACCATCAGGTGTTGCTGGTTTATATACGAACTCAACGTTTTTTAGACCCATCTCATTAACCACTATCTTAGCTATTTCATTAACGGTTATCCAATCATCATTACCTACGTTAAATACTTCATAATCACTCACAGCACCCTTAACTAGATAGTCGAATAGGAAGTACGTAGCTGATATAGCATCACTTATATATAAGTAAGATTTCCTTTGTGTTCCATCACCAAGTATTTCTAACTGATGCGGGTTTCTCCTTAGCTTATTTATAAAGTCATAGATCACACCATGGTTTAATCTAGGACCTATTATGTTGGCGTATCTTAAGATTAATGTCCTAATACCGTACAGCCTACTGTATGTAATGGCTAAGTACTCACAACTTAGTTTAGCCGCCCCATATACCGATATAGGTTCTAAAGGTGCGTAATCCTCGGGTGTCGGTAACTTCTCAGCATCGCCATAAATAGTTGATGAGCTAGCAAATACTAGGTACCTTACGTTGTTTAACCTACATGCCTCAAGGACGTTAAATGTTGCTAATATGTTTTCATTAAAATGTATACGTGGTTCAGTAACTGAAACCCTAACCTCTGGATTAGCCGCGAGGTGGAAAACAGCATCGCAATCCTTAAACTCCTTAACCCAGTTACTGCCGAAGTTCTTTAAGTCGTCCTTGACTAATTTAAAGTCGGGGTTATCCATATGGTGCTTTATGTTGTTCAATGAGCCACTACTTAAGTTATCAACGACTATTATTTCATGACCCTCCTTGATGAGTTCATCAACGAGGTGAGACCCTATGAAACCAGCGCCGCCAGTAACCACTATCCTCAAATTAATTACCCAAGTAAGGTTTACATACGGGAAAATAAGCTTAAGATCTAGAGCCAATCACTCCACATACTCCGAGAGAAGAGCTATAACAGAGAGTAATGTAGCTATGTAAAGCCATATAGCAAGTAAGTAAGTCCCACCAAAGAAACTTGAGATAATAGTCATGATGGGTGTTCCTAAGCCTATGAACATTATTAGTCTCTTAAACGCCTCACTCTTCTTGTAGCTAAAGGTTATCCTAAGTATGAATCTAAGGAAGTAGTTTCTCTTAAACTTCCTATATTCATGGAATTTACTTAACTCCTTCAGCCCTACCTGTGTTAACCTGTAATATACACGATTATTGTTGTTTCTTCCAAAGGTCCCCTTTCCCCTCTTCACGATCTTCCTAAAGAGCTTTAGATCTCTTTCCTTGGCGTTAGCGAATATATCTAAATAATCCTTTACTCTCTCAGCACTTATGCCCAGTAACGTTGATAACTTATTGATAGATATCTCATTCTTCCTTGAGACCCCCATGGTTAATAATGACTCATAGACGTATTTAGCAATTATTAAGTTATTTATCAGTGATTTAAGTTCACGTAACTTCCTTCTACTTAACTCGTAATGGCTAAGTTCACCAGTAAATAACCTATATAAACTAGTTACAAACTCCCTCCCTCTACTCGATATTACATAGCCAGTACCTTCCCTCTTAACTAAGCCCTTCGTAAGTAACTTAGCCATAGCATCGTAAGCAGACTTAACCCTTAACCTAAGCTCTCTAGCGACCTCAGAAACACTTACTGGCGAGTCCTTAGTACCTAAATATAAGAGTACCTCAAGCTGTATGGTAGACTTAGAGAAATCTATCATGGAGTCTAGGGTCTTGAGAATCATGAGTCTATCAGTAAGCGCTACCCCCAAGAACATGATCACCCGCTACGATTACGTTGAAACAACACGTAACACAGGATATAAGAGTGCGGTACCGAGAGCTTGACCATGCCAAGGATACCCGCAATTTATTCACGACCCTTCACCTACTATACGTTTTTTATAACAGCTTTGTTAATCAGCTCATTCACCCTAATAGAAAAAATCGAAAGGTATGTTATGAGCGTTGGTAAAGCATTTTTAATGTAAAGCAATACCTTCCTAAATCTCATTACTAAGTAGGTGTTCTTAATTGACACACCCATGTAAATATAATCAAAACCTTTGCTATAGAGAAGTATTACCGTACCTGGCTTCCCTTTAGAGGGTATGTAAGTAGCTACCTCTTTAATCTCCTTAGTAAGTACGTTCCTAGGCCAGTAAGCTACTACAGTACCATCCCTAAGTATGTAGACAGCGTTAACTAACTTGCCATCAACAACTATGCTTAAGACCTCAGCGATCTCTGTCATCACATACCCGTACCTAGTCTCAACACCTCTCTTCTTAAATAGCGAGCACTCCCTCCGCCGGTCTGCAGTAAACCCACGAACCACTGATGCCTCTTCAGAAACCCAGAGATTTACTGCGGTCCGCGGTATACCCTAGTGCGTTCTTAAAAATAACCCTTCAGTGACCTTGAATGAAGGTGACGGGTGGGGTCATGAGGCGTAGGAGGTTTAAGAGGGGTATAACTGGTATTGAGGCTGCCATCGTGATGATAGCCTTCGTCATCGTTGCCGCCGCCCTCGCCTTCGTGACGCTAAACATGGGTATGTTCACGACACAGAGGACTAGAGAGGTAATTCACAGAGGGTTAGGTGAGGCTAGTAGTGCCTTAGAAGTTGATGGCTCAATAACAGCATTAACCGACAGCGATAGCGAAGTTTATGTAGTTAGCATACCAATAAAGCTAGCCCCTGGTAGGGAAGTTGTTGATTTAAGAAATGAGAAAGTAACCATAAGCCTCAAATTACCGGATGTCTTCTTCGAAGACATACATAAAGGAGTCAAACACCTTGACGACCTAGGTTTAAGCGATACTAATACCTCAGCCATAGTATCAGCTATATGGGCCACAGCCCCGACAGCACCTGAAGCGTATATAGTATTCATCAAGGATAACGTAAAGGACACGGTACTTGAGTTTGGCGAAAAGGCAATAATACTAATTCACTTAGGTTCAAATACCCTTGACGCCTATAATGAAGTTAAGGTTGAGGTAAGGCCTCCTGAGGGGGCTCCACTAACTGTAGCTAGGTCAATGCCAGCCATACTACCTCCAGAGACGGCGGTAGACCTGGGCTAAGGTGATAAATATGAGTAAAACCCTAAACCAAAACAATTATTTTTTAAATAGACTACATTATGCCTATATATCTATCCTAATAATCAGCGTCCTCCTTATCTACCTATTCCCCATATATATCTATCATAACTTAGTGGTTACTAAACGCCACATGAGCCTACCAGTAATAGGTGTTTTAGGTGCCTTAATGGTGATAGGTCTTCACTGGTTTATTATTTGCTTTAGGTTAATGACCTCTAAAAAGGTGAGGAGTCATTGAGGAGCCCTGGCCATGTAACTGCCCGGTCTGTAGGGTCACGATCAAGCCCTTACTCAAGGTTTTTTTACGTAAAGAAAAAGGTGAGGTGCCTTACATGAGTGAAACACCTAAGGAAGTAACCCCCCAGGCAGGGCCGGGGGAGGCGGGTGAGATAAAGGAGCTTGTATCAGCCTTAAAGGATGCGTTAGTAGACCTAAGAACAGCAATCTCAGAGATAACTAACCCACTAAACATAATGAGGAGGTATGGTGAAGTAGAGGAATTACAGAAAATAATGAAATCTACAGGCAAGGGAGGTAGCCTACCTAATTTACCAACCCCTATCTCAGCATCAAGGGAAGTTGCTGAGGTCCCACCTACAGCGATGCCTCAGCAACCACCAACTACTAAAGTCCAAGTCATAGAGCCTAAGACTAAGCAAGAAGAGCAGGCTCCTGAAGGTATCAAGAGATCAAGTAGAGAGTTTATGGGGAGGCATGAAAAAGAAGAGAAAAGTAAATCCTTAGAAAGAGAGGTTAGCAGACCTCATAGACCTAGAGTCCTCGTTGGTAACATGCCTAAGCTAATCAAGTTAATTAAGACCATATATATGCTTAGGGAGAAATTGCCTAGTGATATCTTAGGCAAGTATGTTGATTTACTCTCATCAATGGGTTTTGTACCTAAGGAGGAAGGTGACGTCGTTAAGAAGCTCTTTGAGGTTATTGATGAAGGTATGAATAAGGGCTTATCTATAGAGGATCAGCTAATAGTGCTTCACATACTGACTAGGTCCTTAGATATTGAAAGCGAGGAACTTGAGGAGGAGGTTCTAAAGATACTCTCCTCTATGATAAGGAAACATGGTAAGGTTGGGGAATCGTGAATGGGCGAGTCAACTACTATAGTCCATGCGCTACTGACTATTGCGGCGCTCCTACTTGCGGCTATATTCGCTGTTACGGTATTAGGGAGACTAGGGTTTCTTCAGAGTACATTAAGTGACTTGATAAGGTCTAAAACAGAAATCATACAAACAAACGTTAAGATAGTGTCAGGATTTTACAATGAATCCGAAGATGCCTACGTAATATACGTTAAGAACATAGGGAATAGGCCAGTAACCCAGCAAATGCTCAACAATACTGACATCTACCTGGGTACCTATGGTGCTGAAGTGAAGCTGTATAAGTATGGTGATGGTAGTGTAGGTACCTGGACAGCTACTGACATTAATGGTGATGGTATATGGGGTTCAGGTGAGACCTTAATCATAAAGGTCCATACGGGCGGCGAAGTTCAAAGCCCTGTCTATGTCAAGATAGTACTGCCAACAGGGTTCATTAATGAGGAAATAATCGTGGGGTGATAACACGGGGTTTAGCACGGTAACTGCATCAATAATATCTACGGCACTACTAATCATAGTGATCTCAACCCTACTTTACTTAATGCTTGACGGAACTTTAGAAATGACACTAACTGTCTTAGCCTCATTAGATAAGTTGAAGGAGAGTAAGCTGACGTTACTAGCTGTTGAGAATGGGGTAATTGTAAATCCAAGTACTATTAAGATAAACATAACTATACTTCACGGCGAAATTATTCCATTAATCAATGAATCTGAGGTCTTTGTTAAGTACTTAGATAACCTAACAAACATACATGTAACATACAGGCTTAACTATGGCAAGATTCCTGGATGGTTCGTAAATAGGGTGATTATCGGTAACATTACATACAGCGTTAATGAACACCCGCATTTGGCTCCGGGTGAGGTGGCTGAATTAATTATTTACTTACCCACTAACGCCTCACGTAGCGAACCTGTAGTGGTAGTTATTGCTTCTAAAGGAGGGGCTTCAGCAACATACGCCTTAGGGTGGTGATTATGGGCATACATAAGCTCATACCTACAGGTAATGAGGAGTTAGACCTTAAGTTAGGGGGTGGCTACCCATTTCCTTCATTAATTCTTATTGAGGGTGAGCACGGTACTGGTAAAACCGCCCTAGTCTACCAGTTTATTTATGGAGCGTTAACTAAGGGGCTTAAAGTGCTTGTCTTCACTACCGAATTAACTGTTAAGGAGTTTCTTTACTCAATGAAGGAACTTAATCTAGACCCCATCCGCATGTTCATTAAGGGACTACTTAGGATCTACTCCATACAGATGGCTGGTATTAAGTGGATAGAGAAGTATGCTGCACTACTCCTGCCTCTCGTTGGTTCATACATATCCGTCGAGGAGGGCAAGTATGATATAGCTGTCGTAGACTCCTTAACCCACCTAGGTATATATGCAACACCTAGCTCAGTCCTTAACTTCATAAGTAAAGTTAGGGTATTAGTTAGTCGTGGTAAAGGGGTCATATTAACCCTACATCCTAAAAGCCTTAGAGAAGATTTGGCAATAAGATTAAGGGCTGTTTGCGATGGCTACATAGTCCTTAAGAATGAAGCTGTTGGTGGTAGGTTAGTTAAGTTAATGAATATAGTCAAGATGCGTGGGTTACCCCCAGGAGCTGAGACATCAGTAATTTTTGATATAGACCCCGCTTTTGGGATTAAAATAATACCCTTAAAGCTGGCTAAGGCGTAGGTGGTTACCATGGCATTGAAATTATTTCTTAAGAAAAGAGAGAAAGAGCCCAAGAGGAAGTTAGAGAAGGTTAAGCTACCTTTTACAGATGAAGAAAGGCCTTGGTACCTTGAGGAGTACGTAGCTAAGGTACGTAAGGACTACGGTGAGCCGTTAATAGTTGATAAGATACCCCATGAGTACAAGTTCAAGAAGCAGTTTAACTTAATATACCCGGTAGGTAACGGCATATTCATCCATGTAGTTAGTGATGGTAAGGGTTCAGGATTTAATAAGTACATAGTTGTTGAGCCCCCAAGACCCCCACAGAATATACTCAGGGCTATCGAGGAATTAATAGCCTACAGAATAACCGATGAATACATGGGTAAATCCCCTGAGGAACGTATCAGTGTATTAGTTAATCTCGTTAAGGATGTTGTCAATATAAGTGAAGTTAGGAAGGGTAAGCCACCAAGATTTAAACCTAAACTTCTTGGTGGGAGAGTAACTCTAAGTAAGCGTGATTTTGATTTAGTTATTTACCACTTAATAAGGGATAAAGTCGGTGTTGGTGTTCTTGAACCATTCCTTCGCGATCCGTACCTTGAAGATATATCATGTAGCGGTATAGGACCTATATATGTTGTTCATAAGATCTTCGGAACCTTAGAAACTAGTATTAGTTTTAAGGATGAGGAATCACTTAATAAATTCATAATAACTTTAGCCGAGAAGATAGGTAAGCCATTATCTCATGCTAGACCTATAGTTGACGCTACATTACCTGATGGCTCTAGAATTAACATAGTCTTTGGTAGTGATGTTAGCTTAAGAGGCTCTAACTTCACTATTAGAAGGGTCTCTAAAGTACCTTTAAGTGTTACTCAGCTCATTGCTTGGGGCACTTTTGACACTAGGATAGCTGCCTATATGTGGATGCTACTTAGTGAGGGTATGAGTGTATTCATATGTGGCGAAACAGCTAGTGGTAAAACAACTTCGTTGACTGCATTAATGGTTTTCATAAGACCTACAGCTAAGATAGTCTCCATCGAGGATACAGCTGAAGTCGTAGTCCCGCACCCTAACTGGACTAGGGAGTTGACGAGGGATACAGGTAAGCGTGAGAGTAGTGTAACGATGTTCGACCTGCTAAAGGCAGCTCTTAGGCAGAGACCTAACTACATCATTGTTGGTGAGATAAGAGGTGCTGAAGGCAACATAGCATTTCAGGCTATGCAGAGCGTCACTAGGGATACACCGATACTTATTAAGGATGGTGAGACAGGTGAGGTAAGGCTCGTAAGCATAGGCGGCTTCGTAAACAGCTTCTATGAGGCTGGTGAGGAAGGTAAGCCTAAGTATATTGAGGGCTATTATACATTATCACTTAATGAGAAAGGAAGACTTGTATGGGCACCTATAAGG
>Ga0190367_1000616_pt1 | contig 24720 bp, 20 predicted proteins | sample 4872181011_MG_FD_171838 | JGI IMG/M metagenome (GOLD analysis project Ga0190367, IMG submission 171838) | Hydrothermal vent microbial mat bacterial communities from Southern Trench, Guaymas Basin, Mexico - 4872-18-10-11_MG | ecosystem: Environmental > Aquatic > Marine > Hydrothermal vents >...
CTTCAAGAGCACTATGTCGTAATCAGAGGGTTCAGGATACGAAGCGACTTCCTTATGATAGCTACGGGCAATCCATCAGAGTACAGCGGAACATACGACCTAAGTGAAGCTCTGGCAGACAGAATGAAGAGAGTTGAGATAACTATACCCGAAAGAGATTTACTAAAAGAGATAATACTGTGGAAAGCAGCTATTTTCATCAAAGACATAGACTTGGATATAGATGAGAAAATAGCTGAAGTCTTAGCCACGCTGGCACATCTAATAAGTAAAGACAGTAAAATAGAATCAGAGCCCAGCATAAGATCCTGTATCTACGCCTTAGCGACTGCAGCAAGCAAAGCATGGATTAAAGGAAGTGAAGAAATATCTATAGAAGACTTAAGAAAAGAAGTAATACAAAATATGCTGCCGCTCATCCAAGGAGAGTTTTCTTCAGACGAAGAGAAAGTAAAGTATCTAGATAAAAAGTTTAGAGAAGCTCTGCTCATAGTCAGCGAGATGAGGTAACATGATAGAAAGTTTAGCGGAGATAGCGGTAAGAGTATATGAGCACTTGAAGGATCTACCCGAAGTAGTCTACCCAGGCTCTGTAAGAAGCTACATAGCTGCAGTAAAGGACGCTTACATGAGGCTTCTTCTCGAAGACCACTTATCTCCAGAGAAAATAATTGAAATAGTTTCTAGAACAATATATCAAAATATATCAGCTAGTATAGTACTCGAAAATAAAGTAGACGTATTTGAGGAAATTAAAAATACTGTGATTAAAGCACTAGTAGTTTCTTCTACTGAACATAAGCCTCTAGAGAATTTCAACTCAAAGACACTTATTCTTTTCAGAGAGCAGGAAGAGACAGAGCAAGAATCTTCTAAAGTGTTAGTAGTAGATAGAAGTGAGTCATCTCTACCTTCCCTTAAAGAAGCCCCCCTAATTCTAACTCAAGAATCTCTTACAAAATCCCTAGAAGATTCGTCTTTTTCAATAAAAAGGCTAAAGGGAAAAGAATCTTTTCAGACAAATATAGTATCGAGAAAAACCTTTACTTCTATTTTCGAGAAAGCACACCCACAGTACCTAAGAGAATACGATCTGTCCGCATCGGCATTCGATATCGATTTAACAAAAACAGCGATCAATATTAGTCGAAAAAGACTATTCGGCAGAAAATTCTCTCACAGAGATATCATAGTCAAAGAATTCTCCTCTACGGATATCAAAAACACTATTCTCTGTCTTGATGTCTCGGGATCAATGAGAGAGCTTGAAGGAGAGGTACCCAAAATAGAGCTAGCTAAGAGAGCTGCAATAAATTACTTAAAGTACTTGGCTCATGTAAGAGGAAAAATATCTTTTATAGCATTCAACTATAAGGCAGAAACATTATTTATTTTTGAAGACACTAGATTGAAAATAAATAAAATAGAATCAATTATATCGAAACTGTGGGCTTGCGGCGGAACAAACATGTATGCTGCTCTTCTTAAAGCAAGATCACTGCAAAAACTAGCTCCGGGGAGGGTTCACGTAATAGTTGTCAGTGATGGGAAAACTGTATTCAAAAAGAAGTGTCTGAGAGAGGCAAGATATCTAAGAAAAAGAGGAGCTATTGTTTCATCTATAGTCGTTGGAAGTAAATCTAATGAAGACTTTATGCTCAAAATAAGCAAGATAGGTGGAGGAGTTTTCCATAAGCTGAAATCCTACAAGAAGCTAGATAAAGCACTTATAGAAACAGAAAGCTATTTGCGTAAATTCTACATCTGACGAAAAGGATTTTAACTTTAGTAGAAGTATTAGTGACGTGATCAGCATATATGACCTAGCATTAGTGGTAGCAGTATACATCTATGTAATAGCCCTAATCTATGTTTCAGAGCTCCTCAGAAGAGCGAAAAATCTTCCATCTGCTTTCACTAGACGCATGATACATTTCTTCGCAGGCGACTCAATAATGTTGCTACCACTGTGGAGCCACTGGATGTACCCATTTCTCATACCACTAGGACTAGCGATACTAGTCTCTCTAGCATTCGCTTTCAAAAAATCTAGTTTCATCACGACTACCATGATTGAAGAAGGAGATGTTGTGCTACATGCTTACGGGCCAGTATACTATATTATATCGATATTAATCATGGTGCCTCTCTTCTGGGGGGATCACGGAGAACTCAGCTTTATCGCAGCTACGGCCACAATGGTAATGGCATGGGGCGACGGAATGGCATCCTTTATACCGCGGAAACTGAAAAAAGTACACAAATATCCCTTTAGTGAGAAGAGTCTTGAAGGATCGCTTTCAATGTTCATTTTCAGCTTCCTCGGCTCTATACTGGCGCTAACAGTGTGTACAGTACTAGGAGGAGTTCCAAGACCGCTATCTCTATACGAAATCTTAGCACTAGCAACAATAGCTGCTGCAGTAGGGACAGTAGTCGAAGCGTTTACTTTAGGTCCACTAAGGCACTTCGACAACTTCACAGTACCTCTTGTAGTGGCGGCAGTGCTGTATTTCGTGTCTACTCTGTTCTTCTAACTCCTTTTCTTTTTCAGTGAAGCAGGTTTAACTAAGTACCTATTTGCTGTAGTAAAGTACACTGAGCCTACATGTAGGAGAGGAGAAGTCTTTTCTAGCTTCCATATACCTCTAGTAAATGTACCTTCTTTCGCGTATGCCGCAACTACCTCAGCTATAATTAAAGTACATTCTCCTGCCTCTACGTAGTCTTTTAGTCTGCACTCTAAGTAGCCTATACTCTTTAAGATAATAGGTGCCGAGATATTCCTAGCGTCTTCTACTTCAACTCCTGTCTCCTTTACTTTATCAACTTTCTTTCCAGAGGTAGTTCCAGCAATCCACACTTCTTCGAGTAGCTGCATAGAAGGTATGTTTACGGTGAACTCCTTTTTCTTCAAAATCACTTCTCTAGTGTAGCTTTCATGTGAAATAGCTAAGGCTATGAGGGGGGGATCTTCGCTGACAGGAGTTATCCAGGAGCAGGACATGAAGTTTACTTTACCGTTTTCGTCTTTAACGGCTACAAGTACAACGGGCCTTGGGTGAAGTAGTCTGTAAAAGTACTCAAGGTCTATTTGAGAGAACATATTACTTTTCTAGTTTCACTCAATATATTCTTATCTAATTTAGATTTTATTCAAAAAACTTCTCTAATCCTATTTTCACTTTTTTCGATAGATTCTTGTATTCTAGTGCTATTAAATGAAAGTCTTTTTCTATCTCACTTCTAAGCCTAGGGTTATACAGAGCGGCCGCAGGATGATAAGTCGGTATAACTCTAGTATCAAAACTAAGAATTCTGCCTACGAAGACTTTACCGCGGACTCTTGAAATAGAGTAAAAAGGCTTGGACATCAGCTTAAAAATAAACTTCGTACTGTGCCTTCCTAAAGTCACGATAATCTTAGGCTTAATTATTTCGAGCTGTCTAAGCAGGTAAGGAGTACAAGCATTGATCTCGTCTTCTTTGGGGTCTCTGTTTTCAGGAGGTCTGCATTTAACGACATTCGTTATGTATACAGATGATCTCTCTATTCCAATTATCTTAGTAATAAGCTCTGTTAGAAGTTTTCCTGCGGCCCCAACAAATGGTCTACCCTGGATATCTTCATTATAACCTGGAGCTTCACCAATGAACATTATTTCTGCGTTAAGGGGTCCTTCTCCCACTACAGCATTTGTCCTAGTTTTCCATAAATCGCACTTCCTGCAAGATAGAATTTCTTCAACTAGCTTCTGGTACTCCTCGTCAAGTCCCACGGTGAAATAGTTTCAGGCCTCACTATTTATTGCTAACTTTTCTGAAGATATTATCTTGGAATATTTTCGACCCTCTATCTGGAAAAATTTATTCGTCTATGTAACTTATTTCTTCAGTAAGTATGAGTAGAAGGTATTCTTCTAAACGTAGAAAAAGTAGTAGAAATAAAGTAGAGACAGTATCAGTAGAAGACGCTGTAGAGAATGCTCTCGAAGAAATATCCAAGGAAATTAAAGTAGAGGAGGAGCCTATAGAAGAAGAGTTCGAAGCATATGAGCTAGAAGATATTGAAGGAGTGGGGCGGGTTACTGCAGAAAAGCTTAGAAACGCAGGCTACTATACTGTTAGAGATATCGCTTTTGCTTCAGTAAAAGAGTTAGCTGAAGCTATAGGTTCAGAAGACAGAGCTAGAGCACTAATAATCAAGGCCCAGAAACTAATTTTCAAGGGAAAAACTTTCATGACTGCCAAGGAATTCTGGGAGTCTAGGCAAGGCATACGCTATATTTCAACGGGATGTAAAGCACTAGACGATCTACTCGGAGGAGGAATAGAAACCAAGGCCATTACCGAGTTTATCGGAGAGTTTGGTGCTGGTAAGACTCAGTTGTGTCACCAGTTATGTGTAATGGTTCAATTACCCTATGACAAAGGAGGACTTAATGCTAAAGCAGTATACATAGATACCGAGGGAACATTCAGACCCGAAAGAATAATACAAATAGCCAAGTACAGAGGCCTAAATCCCGACGAAGCTCTAGAGAACATTATTTATGCTAGAGCATACAGCAGCGACCACCAAATGATTCTTGTAGACGAAGTAAAGAAGCTAGTTACTTCTGAGAGAGTAAAACTCGTCGTAATAGACAGTCTCGTAGCTCATTTCCGATCAGAGTATCCTGGTAGGGAGAATTTGGCTGTTAGGCAGCAGAAGCTTAATAGGCATGTACACCAGCTCATTAAACTAGCAGACGTATACAACCTAGCAGTAGTAGTAACAAACCAAGTACTAGCAAACCCAGAAGCATTCTTCGCTGCGCCTATGAAACCCGCAGGAGGACATATAGTTGCCCACGGATGTACCTATAGAATTTGGCTAAGAAAAAGCAAAGAAGGTATAAGAATAGCTCGTATCATAGATTCGCCTAAACATCCTGAAATAGAGGCAACCTTTAGAATAACTGAGGAAGGCATAGTCGACGTATAGCTTAAGTATCTCGCCTAAGTAAAGTATCACAGTGTGAAGAAACTCGAAGTAATGGAAATACCTAGGTACGTAGTTTTTGGCCCTAGGGCAGTTAGGGAAATAAGCAAAGTATGTTCAGCTTTAGGATTAGGGAGAAAAGTTGTGATAGTTTGTGGTGGAGAAAAAACAACTAAAATAGCTGAAGAAGAAGTTAGACCCTATCTTGAGGAAGAAAACTACGATATTGTCGTTTTCCCTATAGGTCCCGGCTACCCGACTGTAGAAAAAATTCTTAAAATAGAGGAAAGAATACGTGTATTAAAGAGAGATTTCGTTTTAGCTGTAGGTGGGGGAAGAACAATAGATGCCGCGAAACTGGCAGCTACTTGGGCCGGTATACCCTATATAAGTGTTCCGACAAGTGCTGCAAATGATGGAATATCTTCTCCCGCAATATCTTTCTTGCTCCGAATGGATGTTAAAGAGAAATTAGGAGAAGGAAAAAGTCGAGCAAAAGCGCCAATTGCCATAGTCGCGGACACTGATATTATTTCAAGAGCGCCTCCTGAAACAGTTGCCGCGGGCTGTGGCGACATGCTCGCAAAGTTTGTTGCAGTTCGCGACTGGAGGCTCGCTTATAAGCTTAGAGGAGAAGACTTCAGTGAATATGCTGCATCAGTAGCCTTAATGAGTGCTGAGCTAATCGTAAAGAAAGCAGAGTACATTAAGAAGGGGCTTGAAGAAAGTACGAGGCTCTTAGTTAAAGCACTTATTGGAAGTGGAGTCGCTATAAGTATAGCCGGAAGTACTAGACCAGCCTCTGGAAGCGAGCACCTCTTCAGCCACGCACTAGACCTTCTTTCGCGCAAATATGGGTTTAAGCCAGCTCCACATGGAATGCAGTGCGGAGTAGGAGCCATAATGATGATGTGGCTTCACGGCGGAGACTGGATGACTATTAAAGAAACTCTCAAAAAAGTAGGTGCACCGACTAATGCTGAAGAACTGGGAATAGAGCCAAAGTACATAATCGAGGCTCTGACTATAGCGCATAAAATAAGACCTGAAAGATATACCATACTGGGAGAAAAGGGCCTCAGCAGAGAAGCTGCCATAAGAATGGCTAAAGAAACGGAAGTAATCTAAGTCTTTTGACAGCATAGGAGCGGCTGGAGGCTAGGAAAGAGTAAAATATCTGTAAATAGAGACTAGTTTCGGCGAAAGTAGATGAGTAGACCATTCTACATCGCTACTCCGGAAGAAATACTCAAAGGAGAGGCAACAGACATATACTACAAGAGAACTCTCGAAATTCTCAAGAAGAAAAACTTAGACAAAACTAAAGTAATAATGGACATGCACTCGTACTCTTTCCCTAAGAACTACAAGTGGGCTGTATTCGCTGGACTTGAAGAAGTTCTCAGAATACTTGAAGGAAAGCCTGTCAAAGTATGGGCCATGGACGAGGGAACTATTATTCGGCCATGGGAACCAGTAATAAGCATTGAGTGCCAGTACGGCGACGTCTGCGTCTACGAGAGCATTTTCCTGGGAATAGTTCGCTTCTACAGCAGTATAGCGACTAAGGCTGCTAGACTAAAGAAAATAGCAGGCGACAGGAAAGTAGTTTTCTTCGGTATAAGAGCACTTCACCCTGCAGTAACTCCAGCAGCCGATAGAGCCGCTTTCATCGGAGGCTGTGATGCAGTAAGCGGAGTCATAGGGGCTAAGCTTATAGGAGAAAAGCCTGTAGGCACAATGCCTCACGAGCTGATACTTATTTTTGAAGACCAGCGAAAGGCCTGGAAAGCTTTCGACGAAGTAGTTTCACCTGAGGTGCCGAGAATATGTCTCTGCGACACGTGGTTTGATGAAAGAGTAGAAGCAGTCATGGCGGCAGAAACTCTCGGAGAAAAACTCGCGGCAGTAAGATTCGATACACCTGGCTCAAGAAGAGGAAATATGCTAAAAATAGTTAAGGAAGCCCGCTGGACACTAGACCTTCTAGGCTACAAACACGTAAAAATAGTTGTAAGCGGAGGTATAGATGAAGAACAAATAGCTGAGCTAAAAGAGTATGCAGATTTCTTCGGTGTGGGAACAGCTATAGCCTGTCCCCCGCCTGTAGACTTTTCCTTCGACTTAGTAGCTAAGTACGATGAGAAAACAGGCGAATGGAAGCCAATAAGCAAAAAGGGCAAGCTTCCTGGAAGAAAACAAGTCTACCGCTGCGAAAACTGCTTTGAAGACTACTTAGTTCCTTGGAACAAAAGTCTAGACAAATGTCCCAAGTGCGGAGGAAAAGTAAAGCCATTACTCAAACTCTATGTAGACAACGGTAAAATAGTAAGAGAGCTTCCTCCTGCCCGCAAGGTAAGAGAATATGTCTTAGAGCAGTTAAGTAAAGTTGAGCTATAGCAACCACTTAATATTTTAGTCTTCTACTACTATTTCTAGAGCAAATGGCGCTAGACGAGTTTCTAGAGAGAATAGCCAGAGACAGAGCAAGAAAAATAGTATATGTTCACGTAGAAGAACCCAGGCTCCCCGAATGGGGGTGCTCTGTCGACGTTCTCCCTGTACCCGAGCCAGTTAAAAATAGCTTAAAAGCAGCGGGCATAACAAGACTGTATAGATTCCAGGAGCAGGCTATCAAGACTATTCTCTCGGGAAAAGATACTTTAATTCTAGCTGGAACAGGAATGGGTAAAACAGAAGCCTTTCTCGTACCAATTTTAAGCAAAGTAGTAGAAAATCCTTTTGGAGGAGTAAAAGCCCTCCTAATATACCCTACGAAAGCCCTCGCAAGAGACCAGCTCAAAAGAATACTGAAGTTAACTTCAACAATATTTGGAGCGAGAGTAGCTGTTCTCGACGGAGATACTCCTGAGAAAGAGCGCAGAAGAATATACTCTAATCCGCCGCCAATACTCATAACAAACCCCGATATGATTCATGTCTCACTCCAGCTTTCGCAGGAATTCAAGCATTTAATAAGCACAGCGGAATACGTCGTCTTAGATGATGTCCACGTATACAACGGTGTTTTAGGAGCACACGTAGCATATGTTTTAAGAAGACTGCGTAGAGTACTTAAAGAAGAGCCTCTCTTCATAGGTTCCTCAGCAACAATAGGAAATCCTGAATCTTTTGCTAAAAAATTCTTCGGAAAAGAAGTAGAAGTCATTAGAGCAGGAGAGTCGAAGAAAAGCAGAGTTACTCACGTTCTAGTAAAGCCTTTTGGTAGATCAAAGTACGTAGAAGCACTAGCTTTACTTAAAGTAAGTTTAGAAAAAGGCAAGAAGACTCTGATATTTGCTGATAGCCATAGAGCAGTAGAGTCCCTTAAAAGATACGCCAACAGATATAAAGTTCCTCTAAAAGTCCACAGAGCAGGAATTTCCCCGAGCGAGAGAGCGAAAATAGAGGAGCTTTTTAGAAAAGGAATACTTAGAGCCCTCGCCGCAACGCCTACACTTGAAGTGGGAATAGACATAGGAGACCTTGACGTAGTCATACTACTCAACATACCGCCTACATACACCAGATACGTGCAGAGAACAGGAAGATGTGGTAGAAGAGGACAAGAAGCCTATGTATTCACTATTCTAGGAGACGACCCTATTAGCGGATACTACGAAAACAATCCCGAAGACTTTTTCAGAAGAGAATACGACCCGATGGCAATAGACTTAAGCAACGAGGAAATAGTTAAAACACATCTCTTAGCAATGGCTAGAGACCAGCCCTATAAACCTACAGACTTAACTCCCCTTGAGAGACAAATTTTAGCAAAGCTGCTGGTAGAAGGATTAGTCAGAGTAAATAATTACGTCAAGCTCACACGCAAGGGACTGAAGTACCTCAGGAATCGGATGAGTCTAAGAGGAACAGGAGACGTAGTTGAAATAGTTGACAGCAGGACAGGTAGAGCTATAGGAAGCAGAGAGCTGCCTATGGCGATTCGGGAACTTCATCCCGGAGCAATCTACATGCACGGAGGCGAACTATTCAGAGTAATCGAATATAAGGAAAAAGAAAAGAAAGCATTTGTAGAGAAAATACCAGTAGACATTGAGCTTACAACGTACCCTCTCTACTACAGCGAGCCATCAGAAGAGAAAATGCTTAGCGAGAAAAGAGTCTACAATATACCAGTAGCATACGGCGAGCTCACTGTGAGACAAGTCGTATGGGGATACGTTGAGAAAAACTTCTTCACAGGAGAAATGCTTTCTGAAAAAGCACTGGACAATGAAGTAAGCTACCTCTTTAAAAGCAAAGGAATATATTTGTGGATTCCGCCAAATCCCTCTTGGAATATATTCCAGAACGCCGAGGCATTTCATGCAATAGAGCACGCGCTAATAACGGCAGCAGAGCTTCTTGTAGGAGCTTCTCCAACAGACTTAGCCGGAATAAGCTTCCCGTCAGGACACATCTACATCTACGACTCTCACGCAGGAGGATCTGGCATAAGCTATCTGCTTTACGAAAGACTCGAAGAAGCCTTCAAAAGAGCATACAACTTAGTAAAGAATTGTAAATGCGAAGACGGCTGCCCACGCTGTATTTTCTCGCCTTACTGTGGAAACAACAACAAGATACTTTCAAGAAAGAAGGCTCTACAAGTACTTGAGACGATTATCTACAAGCCTAGAGTAGTAGAAGTTATAGAAGAACGTTACGGAAAACCAATAGTTTAAATTTCATTTAAATGTGGGAAAGTTTATAATGTTCGCACACTTTTCTCCCTTAAATGAAGAAAGCCAGTATCATCCTAGCTCTAGTAGTGATACTGGGAATAATTATTTCCACATGTCAATGTACTCCCACAACTGAAGACAGCTATCCTTATGTACTTCGCTTAGAATGGCGGGTTGATATACCTGCAAGAGTTTCCTGTATTTCAGCTTCAAAAAACTTTGAAACAGTTGCCGCGTTAATTAGAAGCTATCCTTACAGTAAACTAATACTATTTTATAGAGGAAATCTCTGTACAATAGAGCTTAAAGGCCTACCTATAGACGGAATATGGGTTACAGCTAGAGGAGACTATCTTTTAGCTCACTTTACAAACGGGTCGCTTATCCTACTTGACGAAAACTTGAGAAAAGTAGTTCACTTCGGGCAAATGGATGATGCAAGAAACGCTATTTTCTCAGATAACGGAGAGTACTTCGTAGTATACGGCACTAGAAAGTTGAAATACTATAGTATATGGAAAATATTTCCTATATATGAGACGAGCTACATAAATTCGATACTGAGAGTAGACGTATCTTCGAGCGGGGAGTACGTCTTAGTAGCAGGTTTCAACACTTTCTGCGGAGCATGTATAAGCGAAGGATTAGTCTATACAAAACTAGCAAAATCTTCGGGCGAATATGTATCAATATGTGATAAACTTAGCTCAAACTGTATAGGCTACTTAACGCATGTACTTGGACCTAAAGGTATTTCAGCTAGATTGAAAGCAGATGTAGGGAGAACGCTACTAGTTTTCTACAATGATGAACTTAAAGTAATAAAGAAAGTGTCATTTCCGTATAAATTCAAGAATTTATGGAACTTCAATAGCAAAGCGAGAGTATTGAAAAAAGGCGACAGAGCGATAATAGCTGTAGATAAAGGTGAAGGCGAGTGGATCCTGTATGAAATAGATTTCGAAAACCTAGACATTAAGTACCCAGGAAATCTTACAGAAGTCAAAGCAGACTTCCTAGACTTCTCTCCATCAAATGTACTTATAGCATGCAGGAAAGTCGAGCAGAAAATAGTTCTCACAGTAGTAAACATGACTGACAGACAAGTACTAGCAGAAATAGAAAGAGCGCTCCTCGACATACGTGAAGAAGTAAAATCAGTAGAAATGTCATTAGATGGAAGAAAAGTTCTCTTAATAACTACAAAAGCAATTGAATGCTATTCTCTCCAGAAGAAAAAAGCTATGCCCGAAAAAGAGAAAACTAGAGTAATATTTCAATTCACTTTAGAAGGAAACTTAACAGACATAAGCTTAGAGCTAATAGATCTTGAAACAAGACAAATAGTTTTCAGCGACACTATCAACACTACAATTTTGGAATTATATTTACCTAAAAAAGCTTACCTGCTAAAAGCTCAAGCTGAAGGCTATGTGCCGCAGCAAGTAGTATTTAACTTGACTTTATTCAACTACACTACAGTAGTGCCTATATACTTAACCAAAGTGAAGCAAGAAGCTCTCTACAGAAAAGTCTTTGTTCAAGTAGTAGACACTAAAGGATGCGGGCTACCTACTGCAACAATACTAGTGTACTACAATACTCGCTTAGTGACAGCAAAAATAACTGGAACAAATGGTTTAGCCGCTTTTCTCCTACCTAAAGGAAACTACTCAATTGAAGTATCAAAGGAAGGCTATTATTCGGCTTACTGCAATATAACTGTAAGCGAAAGCGATGTAACTATATTTGTCACATTAGCAAAAAGAATAGAAGAATTTACTGCAGTATTCCATGTATTCAACTACACAGGAGAGCCCGTCAAGGAATTCTCGCTTCTCATAATTGAAGCAAATACGTCGAAAGTCCTCTACAAAACTAAAGTAGAGGGAAACGTGTACACCGCAGTTCTACCCAAAGGAATATACACAGTATTTGTAAACGCGTCTGGAGCACTCCCATTCAACAAAACGATATCAGTTTCAACGAACACTACTCTCTACATTACCCTTAGCCCTGTTGAAAGAAAAACACTAATACCGGAAACACTCTACACAGTCTTAACCACGCTCTTCTTCTTAATGGCTTTAATTATAGTAATGTTCGTATTAATGCTCACAAACGAGAAAATAGCTCTAAGAATAGTTAAGCATAGAAGAAAAATAGTTACATTAACACTAATAGTAGTCATAGCCTTTATACTGGCGCTCTCCTCGCTTCCAATGATATATCAGCAGGCTCCTAAACTAGAAGAAAAAGCAGAACGCCCCTACGACCTTTCATTTAAGCTAGTCGACGGAACAGCAGCTAGACTAAGCGACTATAGAGGAAAAATACTCATAGTAGAGCTAATGAGCACAGAGTGTCCAACATGCGAGAAAATAATACCTGTTCTCAAAGAAATATACTCCAAGTACAGAGGAATAGTCGAAATAATTTCGATTAGCATAGATCCTAGGGACACAGCCGAGATTCTAAAGGCTTATGCCGTAAAGAAAGATATTCCATGGAAAATAGGCTACAATTCTACAGCAGTATACACAGACAAATACTTATCTAAAGTATTTGCAGGTACACCTACAATACTAATCATAGACAGAGAAGGCTATGTACGAAAAGTACTATACGGTGCAGTAAGCTACGAACAGTTTAATGAAGCCTTGTCGGACATACTTAAATCAGTTGAAGTAAGCATAACAAGTCTGCTCATAAGCACACTCGTACTTGGAGTACTATCGAACTTTTCTGTATGCAGCTTCCAGCAAGCAGTCTTCCTCATAGGCTACCTTACAGGCCTAGAGCACTCTGTTCGCAGAACAATAGCAGTTACGATACTCTATGTCTTAGGCCTGGCAACAATGTTCATAGTGATAGGAGTGCTAATATTCCAGATAGGCGCGCTAGCACAAAATAGAAGCCTACTTCTCCTAGTAGGCGGAATAATCACAGTGCTCATAGGTTTGAGAATGTTAAACATAATTAAGCCTCCTAAATCAAAGCTCCTTGGAGACCTCTTTAGAAAGTTTAGAGGAGTAGAAGAATCGACAGTAAAGTCGCTTGCAGGCGCCTACGCACTAGGACTCGCTGTAGGAGCAGGCTTTGCCTGGACACAGTGCCTAGGCTCATTCCTGCCAGCTGTAATGTACGCGCTGTCCTACGGCTTTACTGACATAAAGTATGGAATACTAGTGCCACTTATCTACACAATAGGATTTAGTGTAGTCTTTTTAGTAATAGCGCTCGCAATAGAATTCGGCATGGCTAGACTAGCTAAGAAGAGTGAGAAGAGACTAGAGCTAATAGAGAAGATCTTCAGCCTCCTAATACTCTTCTTCGGAATCGACATGATTGTAGCAGGATTATTCAGTACAATGACTATTTTTGAGAGAATAGGCCAGTTAGTAAGATAGATTCTACCTAGATATTTTCAATAAAAATATTTTATCGAATATTGTTTTCTTAACTCCTTCAATTGAGCAAGTAAAACCAAAATCCTTTACAATACTGAGGACTTTCTCTAAGCCTGTAAGAGAAGAACACGTAATGTAAGCTTCACCTCCTTTTTTGAGCTTCTCAGAAAGCTCTTCTATAAACTTATAAAATAACTCGAGTTTTCTTCCACAGCAAATAGCTAAGTCGATTTCGTCAAGAGGATCTAACGGTAAGTAAGGAGGATTGAATACTACGACATTAAGCGAAGAGGCTCTAAAACAAGAAAGACCGTCGGCTACTATGACATCTATTTTGTGGCTATACTTGGCGCACACGATATTCTGTTTAGCGCAACACGCGGCTCTCCACACGACATCGGTTGCAATACCATAGTTTATTTTGTCAGCTAGTGAAATTATGAGCGCGCCGCTACCCGACCCTACTTCAACTAACTCATTGAATGTCTTTTCATGTAAGTGCTCTACAAGAAGATCTGTAGAGTATGTTCTTTTGGGATTAAAGACAGAGTCTAAGTAGAGGCGTATCCCTCTATAGTTAATGTATTTTCCAGTAGAGAGCTTAATGTATGCTCTAAGAAGTTTTCTAACGATTTTTGCTCGAAGACTCATGGGAAAACAGTCTTCACTTCTACTTCTTTCACTCCCTCGACTTCACTGACTTTTCTTTCGATCACTAAGGCAAAGTATCTCATCAATGGGCAGAACGGCGAAGTAGGCCTAAAGTATACCGTCACTTTACCGTCTTCTACTTTAATATCTTTGACCATGCCTGCGTCAACAATATTCATACCTATTTCTGGGTCCATAACTTCTTTTAGAGCCGACAATACTTTCTCTTTTAACTCTGACATAGTGTACTATTACTGTCTGCAAAATATATAGCTTTAAGCAAACTGTTCGCTATAGAGAACAAAGAGTAGTCAAAATAACAGCAAAACTTAAAATATTCAATTATTAACTCTACGAGGGGGTCATTATTGAATACCTACCGATAGCCAAACTCCTTTCTTCCCCAAAAGAGGGAGAAGAAGTAGCTATTAGAGGATGGGTCTACAGAAAAAGAGAACTCAAAACAGGAGTATTCATTCTCGTAAGAGACTCTACTGGAGTAGTACAGTGTGTAGTTAAGCCAGCAAATAAGGAAGCTTATCAAAAAGCTCTAGAGCTAGGCATAGAAAGTTCACTTAAATTAAAAGGAGTAGTCAAACTAGACAAACGTGCTCCAGGCGGAGTAGAACTCCACGTAACAAAACTTGAGCCAGTTCACGTAAACTCTATTTTCCCAATAACTAAGGACGCTTCACCTGAATACCTGCTAGACGTTAGACATCTATGGCTAAGAAGCCGTAAAATGAACGCAGTTCTTAAAATAAGGCATACAGTCTTCGGAGCAATACACGAGTATTTCAGAAGCAAAGGCTTTTACGAAGTACAATGCCCCACATTCATTACGGCTGCATGTGAAGGAGGAGCAACACTATTCTCAGTAGACTACTTCGGAAGAAAAGACGTATACTTAACGCAGTCGGCGCAGTTCTACTTAGAAGCACTCATATTCACGCTAGAAAAAGTCTACACAATAGCTCCTTCATTTAGAGCAGAGAAATCGAGAACAAGGAGGCATCTAACAGAGTTCTGGCACGCTGAGGCAGAAGTAGCGTGGTGCGGGCTAGAAGATATAATGAAAATTGAAGAAGAGCTAGTAACATATATTGTCAGAAAAGTCTTAAATGAAAGACTAGAAGAATTAAGTTTCCTTAAAAGGGATATAAATATGCTAGAAAACGTTAAGCCTCCATTCTACAGAATCACTTACGATGAAGCTTTAGAAATAATCAACAGAAAAGGATTCAGCCTTAAGTGGGGAGAAGACTTCGGAGCAGACGAAGAAAGAGCTCTGACAAAAGAATTCGACAAACCAGTCTTCGTGTACGGCTACCCAGAAGAATGTAAAGCATTTTACCACAAAAACGACCCCAAGAGGCCGGAAGTCACTCTCTCAGTAGACCTACTGGCGCCAGAAGGCTACGGCGAAATAATAGGCGGAGGAGAAAGAATAGCCGACGAAAAAGAACTCGTCGAGAAAATAAAGAGATTTGGTCTTAGAGCAGAAGACTATGAATGGTACATAGACTTAAGAAGGTACGGCAGCGTACCTCACGCTGGATTCGGACTAGGAGTAGACAGAACAGTCATGTGGATAGCGGGACTAGACCACATAGTAAACGCAATTCCATTCCCCAGAACCATTAGAAGAGTATACCCGTAGTGATAAAATGCTATCAACAACTATTAAGAAAGCAGCAGAAGTCCTCTTAAAGTTACCTAAAACTGAAACAGACTATTTCTTAGCCTCAAGATCATTGCCTTATCCAGTACAAAAAGCTTTAGAAAAACACCTTGAAGAAGGAAAAACAGCCTTAGAGAAAGCCGCAGGATACTCTATCGTAGGAGAAAGAGCAGTAGCACTGATATTAGACAGAGACCTGTACTCAGGTACAAGCACACTTAGCTCACTTTCTTTCACAGGAATTCGTGGAGGACTTGTAGCAGTAGTACTAGAAATGTTTGATGACATAAGGTTCTTTACAGAGAAAATAAGCTTACCCTGCGTAGACTACAATCCCCGAAAGCCTATCATAAAATACGTAAACACAGTTTTAGACTACTCTGAAGCAACAGAACTACCCTTCATACTAAGAGTACCGCTATTCTCGCTAACTGAAGCACTTATTGGTGAAGACTCTACGAAAAGAGTGCATCCAAGACCTTACTTCAACAAACACTGGCTAAGACCCTACCGTTGGAATATCATAGCTAGCAGAAATCTTGAAAAAAGCATAGCAGATCACGAGAGAAACTTAAAAGTACTAGAGAAGCTGAGCACAGAGCTGGAAATCAACGAAGTAGAAGAAAAGGACTCCAGAAAAGTAGCAGTTATCTCGGCAAGCTGCAGCCAAGAAGCACCAGAAGAAGGAACCACTATTACTCTAGCTTTTATGAACCCCTTCCCAAGAAAAATACTAGAGAAATATTTTGCTGAAGCCGAAGAAATCACAGTAATTGATTCAGGAAAACTCTATATTAGAGAAAAAATAGGGCTAAATGAAGTCAAAGTAAAGAAAATCGAGCAAAAGTACGAAAAAATATGCGGAGGCTGCCCCTTCCCCTACTTACTCTACGCAGTAGACAAAGCTCTCAGCGAAGAAGATGAAGTAGGAGTAGTATGCGTAGACATGAACTGCTACACACTAGTATTCACTACACAGAGACCTTTCCCTGAAAACTACCAAATAAAGTCGACAAGCTTCTTCCAAAAAGACTTCAGAGATACAGCAGACATAGTGCTCTCAGAAAATTCTTCAATAAACATAGCTAAAGCAGTAGCTGAAACAGGCTACCAAGATGGACCAGTAATAGCTATAACAGACCTCCATAAAGCAAAAAGCGCCAAAAACCTACCAGCCAACCTCTATATAATTGCAGTAAACACTCTCGGCGAAAAACACGAGTTCAGAAAACTACCATCGAATCTAGACGACCTAGTCAGGCAGCTAACTGAAATATTTAAAACAGAAGACAACTGCATAGCAGTACTAGATAAACCGTGTCCTTTAATAACAGAAAATAGATGCAACTCAATAGAAATAGATGAAGAGTTATGTGACAAATGCGGAGAATGCCTCAAACTTCTATGCGAAGCGCTTACACTAGAAGGAGGACACATAGTAGTCAAAAAAGAATACTGCAGAAAATGCAGCTACTGCGCCGAAATATGCTCTAGAAACGCTATAAAACTATAGCTACTCTTCTTTTCTGAGAATAGTCACATTTATTACATGTAGCGCCACTGCTACACCTAAAGCAGCAGCAGACACTAGCGAAATAAGCTTAACACTCTCATAAAGCGGCGTATACTCGAACGAAGGCAAGAGCACAAAATACAGATAAGCAACGAACATCAAGTACAGCAGTATATTGACGATAGCTAGTGCCTTAGGAAAATCTATCCTCTTCTTCACATAGCTCTAATCGCCGTATAAGCTTAATAACCTTTTTCCGTATACTTCCATTAATTTCCAGTGCTACAGTAAGACACTCTATACTTTCTCTTCGGTATAAAAATTACCTCATTTAAATAAGAATATCACCAAAAGCTCTGCATCTTTTTAGCCTCTTTAGAAATTTTCTCTCGCGATTAACTTGAAGTAGCTACAGTAATAGCATTTAAACAAATTACAGACTACTATTAATAAATACCTTAAATTCATCTACCTTCAAACTCTTCTTTAAGGTACATTCTGGAAATTTCTTACATCTAAAAAGATTGATATATTCTAAAACATTACATAACCTTTCATATTTTTCTATTTTCAGTTAAATTATTTAACTTAAGTAGGTCTTTTATTTAACTTAAGAAATAGCTCAAATCCCTCTCCTAAATGCCTTCTAATCATCAGTCATCGTAACTCTGATCGATCATCGGGCTAAAATAAATTCCTTAAAAGAAAACTTAAGCTTAACTCTTCTACTCGCAAAAACTAGGGCCAACATTTAGGTACAGAATAACTAAAAGAAAAGAAACAAAATCTAATATTTTGACTCAGAAGGAGAAGCATTAGGCACCAAATTTTTATAAAAATGGAGCTCTATAGTACATACCGTGATAGATAAGGAACTTGTAAAAAGATATATTGTCGAGTTTCGTAAAAGGGATTTCTCTGATGTTAAGAGAAGAGAATTAAAAGTTGAATTTATTAAAGGTAAAGCAATATGTATTGTCGGGCCTAGGAGAGTTGGAAAAACCTATTTCCTTTACTCATTGATGATGAATCTAGAGAACCAACTTTACGTTGATTTCGAGCACCCAGTCTTCTATAACGTTTCTCCGAGAGATATAATTCATATAATTGACTCCTATTTCGAGCTATATCCAGAAAGAAAAAATCTCTATGTATTTTTGGACGAGGTTCAAGCAGTAGAAGATTGGGAAAGGATAGTGAGATACCTACTAGATAGAGGTTTTTATGTTGCAGTAACAGGGTCTTCGTCTAGATTAATGTCACATGAAATAGCTACACATCTTAGAGGTAGATCCATAACATATTACTTACTTACTCTAAGTTTTAGAGAAGCTTTAAATTTTAAAAATATAGAACATAAGGGAGAAAACTTCTATTTAAATTATAGCAAAATTAAAGGACTTATATCGGAGTACCTGAAATATGGAGGTTACCCAGAGGTTATTCTCTATGATGTAAAGGAGAGGGTCTTAAAAGAATATCTTAACTTAATAATAAGAAGAGATATTATTGAAAGATATAATATCAGAAATAAGCATCTAATAAATGAATTAATATACTTTGCAATAAATAATTATTCTAGATACATTTCCTATGATTCGCTTCTTAAGCTTTTTAAACAAAGACTAAACGTTACTAAAAGAACTATAATTAACTACTTGTCCTACTTTGAGGACTCTATGCTATTCTTCTTTCTAAGGAGATTTGAACCGTCTATTAAGTCTAGAATTGTTTCTCCAAGGAAAATTTATCTAATAGATACAGGTTTCGGAATTTTCGGAAATAAAAGCATTTCAAGAGATATGGAAAATGCAGTATTCTTAGAATTACTAAGAAGAAAATATTACTTTAATCCATTATGTGAAATATACTACTTTAAGGACTCCCAAGGACATGAAGTAGATTTCGTAGTGAAAGAAGGTGATAAAGTAAAAGAGTGTATAAATGTGACATATGCTAGTGGCTTTGATGAAATCGATAAAAGGGAATGGAGAAGTTTATTGAAGGCAAGAGAGGTATTAGGATGTAGTAAGCTAACTATAGTGACATGGGACTACGAGGACAAAAAAGAATTAAGCTGGTTTGGAAGAAGAGGAGAAATAAGTTTTGTTCCACTATGGAAGTGGCTGCTACAAATTCCTAGTAAAGAAAGAAGAAGATATTGAATTTTACGCACATATTAGTGAGATAAATTAGCCTCTTAAGCAGGTTCACAGTTGTTGGTTTTAGTAAATGCTATATAAGAAGACTGCTATACTGTATACTATGGAGCACCAATTTTTGCAAAAAATGGTGCCCTATTATTCATGTCTGCTGGTAAAACCCATAAAAAGAAGTATTTTGCTGAACCTACAGTAAAAATTTATCTTAATAGTATAGCAACTTAAATATCACTAAAAGCTTCTAAGCTAAAAGGTATAGAGAATGCTTCTATTAAAAGCTCTAAGATTTCTTTCTCAGCGCATTCACTACACCAGCCGAGAACACTATTGTCGGAGAAAAACGCTAATGCCACTTTTTCTTCGGTAAGCCTTGTTGCACATGAAGCACAGTAGGCTTCATCTTCGAGAAGAGAAGCGAGTACTGCTAACAGTTTCGGCTTATCTTCCTGAGGCACTTGAACCAGCTCTCCTTCAACCCATTCAAATACTCTAGGCTTATTGAGAAGCCTTACGAACAAGTAGTCCCAGAATAGTTTCGGCGACCTCACTCTCTTTCCCCATAATCTTTTTCTATAAACTATATAAGGGTACGAAGATAAGAGTCACGATGGATGTTATCGTCAAAACCCCTAGAGAAATGGAAAATATTGCGGCTTCCCACATAGAAGAAGTACTTGAACATAAGTGCACAGTAAAGCCGAGGCCTTGGGGGCTTCTTGGAATAGTTTTAGTAGACGGTACCGAGGACAAGAGGAAAACTGCGAAACTAATATCAGAAAACGTACCTGAGGCATCACTTGTTCTTGTAGTAGAAGAAGCCGTAGAGCCGCGCCTAGAAGCAATATGTGAAGCGGCGGCCAGAGTAGCTAAAAAATACTTGAAAGAAGGAGAAACATTTGCTATACGCACAACAAAGAGAGGGAAACATGAATTCTCTACAATAGACGTAAACGTAGCGGCAGGCAGAGCAGTACAAGAAGCAACAGGAGCAGAAGTCAACTTAGATTACCCAGACAAAGCAATATACATCGAGATCTTCAAGGACGTGGCAGCTATCTGCGTTATTCCGGGAGCCGAAGAAAGAAAGAAAATGAGGCCGGGAAAGCCAATGGTCTTAAATGTTCTCCGAAGAATCTCAGTTATACAGATGCCCTACACAGGTCCACTAGACGGCGTCTACAGAATGGGAGTAAGAATAGGTAGAGCAGTACAGTGCTTTGAGCTAGGAGAACTATACATAGCTCACTACAAGCCAGTTTCAGCAGAAGAACTATACACGTTTCTCAAAGGAGTCTTAGAGGGAAGAGACTCGAGATACCAAATACAAGTTAAAAGCTATGGAAGACCGGTCCACAAAGTGCCAGTATACGTGTATGAGATGTACCAGCTAGTAAGGCACATTAGAGGAAAACCCGTAATAGTCACAGACCCCCGTGGAGAATACTTAACCCACGTTAAAGACAAAATAGCGGAGCTTTTCTCGAGAGGAGATAAAGTATACGTCTTCATAGGAGCACGCGAAGGAATACCAGTCGGCATATTCAGGTTCGCAGACCTAGTAGTAGATTTAATTCCGCAGATAACGATTTCAACAGACTACGCTCCAGTAGCCACAGTCATAGGCTTAATCGCCGCACTAGAAGAGACGGGAGCACTACCCAAGTTCACCGGTAAACGTAAACGCAAATAATTTCCTATTAATACTTTCTATGAGGTGTTCGCGTGAACACGCCTTTAGAAGACCCCGTAGTAAAAGCAGATATCTCGCTTATAGTAAAAACGCTTGAAGAAAAAGACTGCGCCAATTTCTTCGAAAACAAAACAGTCTTAATAACAGGTGTAGCAGGATTTCTTGGAAGCTGGCTAGCAGACACATTAGCGGCGCTAGACTCTAAGGTAATAGGAGTAGATAATTTAGCTACAGGAAGCCTAAACAATATAAACCACTTACTCAAGTCAAACAACTTCAAATTCATTAAAGCAGATGTAACAAAACTAGAGCCGCCAAAAGAGAAACTAGACATAGTCTTACACTTGGCAGCAAGACCTTCTCCCGACGATTACTTCAAACACCCCGTAGAAACACTACTCACGAGCAGCGAAGGCACGCTAAAAGCACTAGAAATAGCACGACACAACGACGCAGTCTTCCTCTTCACATCTACTTCAGAAGTCTACGGAGACGCCGAAGTAATACCAACACCCGAAACATACTGGGGTAAAGTAAACCCAGTAGGCCCCCGTTCATGCTACGACGAAGGAAAACGCTACGCAGAAGCACTCTGCATAGCCTACTTAAGGCAGTACGGACTAGACATTAGAATAAGCCGCATATTCAACACATACGGGCCTCGACTAGACTGGAGAAACCCAGGCTACGGGCGAGTAGTAGTCAAGTTCATAGTCCAAGCCCTCAAAGGAGAGCCAATAACAGTACACGGAGACGGCCTACAGACACGAAGCTTCTGCTATGTCTCAGACAACATTGAAGCACACTTACTCTTCCTCGCTAAAAAAGAGCTTAAAGGAGAAATACTCAACATAGGAAACCCCGAAGAAGTAACCATACTCGATTTAGCTAAAACAGTAATAGAGCTAACAGGCTCCAAGTCAAAAATAGTACATACTCCGCCGAGACCCGACGACCCCCGCAGAAGAAAACCAGACATAACGAAAGCCGTCAAGCTACTAGACTGGAAGCCTAAAATAAGCCTCAGAGAAGGACTAGCCAAAACCATAGAGTGGATCAAACCTAGACTCTAAAGTGAGAACATGTACAGGGTATCGATTTTCGGGCTAGGATACGTGGGAACAGTTTTCGCCGCATGCCTAGCATCAAGAGGAATAAAAGTCATAGGAGTAGACGTAGTCGAAGAAAAAGTAAAAACCATTAACTCCGGCAAAGCACCCTTCTACGAGCCGGGACTAAGCGAACTAATAGAAAAGTCCGTGAAACAAGGCTTCCTCGAAGCAACAACAGACTACATAAAAGCAGTAACATCAACAGACATATCAGTAATATTCGTCGGCACACCAAGCAAACCAGACGGATCAGCAGACCTAAAATACGTTGAAAGCGCAGCCAAAATGATAGGAGAAGGACTCAAAAAGAAAGAAACATGGCACCTAATAGTAGTCAGAAGCACAGTACCCCCTGGAACAACAGAAGGAGTAGTAAAGCCAACAGTAGAGAAAGTATCCGGTAAAAAAGCCGGAGAAGACTTCGGGCTCTGCATGAACCCCGAGTTCACTAAAGAAGGTAGCGCAGTACACGACACATTCTATCCATCAAGAATAGTCATAGGAGAATACGATAAGAAAAGCGGAGACACGTTAGAAGAACTCTACAGGAAATTCCACGAAAACAAACTCCCGCCGATACTTAGAACAAATATAATTAACGCCGAGCTAATAAAATACGCCTCAAACGCTTTCCTAGCCACTAAAATAAGCTTCATAAACACAATAGCAAACATCTGCCAGAAAACACCCGGAGCAGACGTAAACGAAGTAGCAAAAGGAATGGGACTAGACCCCAGAATAAGCCCCCTCTTCCTGAGAGCAGGCCTAGGCTTCGGAGGAAGCTGCTTCCCCAAAGACCTAAAAGCACTAATAGCCTACGCCAAAAAACTAGGCTACACTCCAATACTACTAGAAGCAGTACTTAAAGTAAACGAAGAACAGCCCCTAAAAGCAGTAGAACTAGCAAAACAAGCCCTAAGAACACTAAAGGGAAAGAATATAGCAGTACTAGGACTGGCATTTAAGCCGGGAACAGACGACATAAGAGAAGCAGTCTCACTCAAAATAATAGAAGCGCTACTCGAAGAAGGAGCACAAGTAGTGGCACATGACCCTAAAGCCATGGAAAACACTCGTAAAATACTAGGAAACAAAATAAAGTACGCCGAAACACCACTAGAGTGCATTAAAAATGCGGACTGCACAATAATAGTAACAGAGTGGCCTCAATTCAAACAACTAAAGCCAAGCGACTACGAAAAATACATGAAAACACCAGTAGTAATCGACGGAAGAAGACTATACAGTCTACAAGAATTCAAAAACACTAAAGTAGTCTACAAAGCAGTAGGTCTAGGAACCTAAACCACAAAATTAAAGTCTCTCTCAAATTCGCCGTACATATTTACCTAAGTAGAGATTTTCAAACTATGTTTCCTTCAACGCCGGCTTAATAACAACACCCAGTGTTCTAGCGCTATCCCATGCACTAAAGTCGATGAATCCTCCTATAATTACTAGTTTCGGCTTAACACCGCATGTTTTCTCATAAAGCACACCTAGCCTATATAGCTCAGCGACATCGCTTCTAGAAACCCTCGACTTAACTTCAACTAAAATATGTTCTTTGTCTCTGACTACTACGTCGACTTCTACTTCAGCTGGATGACCATAAACAATACTCTCATCGTCGCGCAACCTAACTCTACTCACCTCACCTACACCTAAAGCTTCTTCAACAACATACTTCATAGCTTCACGAAAAGCAGACTCAGTAATAACACCAAATCTATGGGCAATTACAGTGATAACTCTTCTCAAATCTCTGACTTCAACCATAAGTTCATTAAATCTCTCTTCCAGCTTCTGTTGCCGTTCCTCCAACCTTTGTTGCCGTTCTTCGAGTCTAGCAAACCGTTCTTCTAGCTTAGCAAATCTCTCTTCAAGTTTCTGTTGTCTTTCTTCGATTCTAGCAAATCTTTCTTCTAGTCTCTGCTGTCTCTCTTCTAGTTTTTGTTGCCGTTCTTCTAGTTTCTGTTGTCTTTCTTCTAGCTTTTGTTGTCTTTCTTCGAGTCTAGTGAATCTTTCTAAAAGCTCACTCATACCAAGTAAACCCATTACAGCATAACGAAACTCACGATCCTTTTCAAGAAGATCTAGGAGCTGTTTTTTCAGTACTGCTGTCTCCATTCCAGTCACCATAAACTAGTTCCAACAACTATATAAACTTAGCAGTCGATAAACATATAGAAAGCTTCAATTATTTCAATAAATTAACTTTAAACATAAAGAAAATAGCTAGCATTAAAAATATAATGCAGTTATTTAATTGAAGTAAATATGAATAAACTACACTAGCAAGTAGCAGTAAGCTGTACTCAATATTCTTTCCCAACATATAGCTCGACGCCGTCTTCAGCTGCCCGCCGCCTCATTTCTTGGATAACTCTGCGAGGCCCAGAAAGCACTACTAAGAAACTTACAGCAGGTTTCCTACAGTACTTCTTCTCAACAGCCTTAAGCTTCCTCAAAAACTTCTCGTATTCCTCCATAGAGTCGGCGTGAGCAGCGACTTCTCCTACAATAAGAGGATTATCATAGAAAATATTGATTTCCTCGCCCTCAATAACCGTGCTCCTCAGCTCCGCTCCCTCAGGGATAACCCCTTCAGAAGTAAAGATCTTAGTGAAAAGCCTCCTAACAAATTCTTCGAAAGAAACTCCAGCGAATACTCTAACTTGATTAAATCCGTAGAGCACAGCACCCCAAAGCCTATCAACCCTACTCTCAAGCCTTCCATGGCTCTTCTCTAGAGACTCGATACGTTTAAGCATTTTATTAAAATCTGCGCGCAGATCCCGTACCTCTTTCACAAGCTCATTGAACCGC
>Ga0190367_1000619_pt1 | contig 24631 bp, 17 predicted proteins | sample 4872181011_MG_FD_171838 | JGI IMG/M metagenome (GOLD analysis project Ga0190367, IMG submission 171838) | Hydrothermal vent microbial mat bacterial communities from Southern Trench, Guaymas Basin, Mexico - 4872-18-10-11_MG | ecosystem: Environmental > Aquatic > Marine > Hydrothermal vents >...
GAAAAATAACCTTTTCATTTTGCGTATGGAAGCAGCTAACCTTTTCAAGAGGTTAGCATGCTGCAAACCTTTTATGAGAGGGATTTCCTCGCGTTAACCATATCTTATTATTTTTTAAAATGGTTAAGGGGAAGCATAACCTATTCATTCAGCACATCACAGCAGCTAACCATTGATAGAGGTTAGAATGCTGCAAACCTTTTAGTGATGGTTATGCTTCCCGTTAACCATTTTTTATTTTTGAAAATTTGGTTAAGGAGAACTGCATATCATCAAGAAAACATATTGAAGCAGCTAACCATTGAAAGCGGTTAGCATGCTGCTATGTGCATTGGAAAGCGATTTCTTGCGTTAACCAGATTTTTTAAATAAAAATTTAGTTAACGCAAAATATACCTCCTCTAGAGAGCATATCGTAGCATGGTAACATTATAAAGAGGTTGATAGGTGGAGAAATTCTTATTGCGTTAACAAACTCTTTATCAAGATTATTGGCACATTTTCCATATATAGTAGGATTTGATAAATTCAATTTCGTCTTTGTTCAAAATCTTATTTATTGGAATGTTTGAGAAATAGGTATCTATTGTGATATCCCCTATATATTTAATAATTTTTGAGATTTCCTTTTTTATCTTTCTTGATTTAATTTTTATTTTTTGTTCATTATATGCTCTTTTATATTCCTCTTTAACTCTCATTCTTCCGTTTACACTCTCAACAAAAGAACAACCGCAATCAATAATTATAAAGGATCCTTCCTCAATCATGCCATAATTATCTCCCTTTCCTATAATATCACACATCCCCAATTTATCTAGCATACATTTTTGAGATATATCAAATTTGCCATTAGGCTCGTATTTAACATATACAGATAATAAATAATAAGGTCTCTTTTTATAGAAATCAGGATTGTTAATCTCATTAATTATCTTTATTCTCTCTCCCTCAATAACATATCTCTTCGGTACTTTAAACCCATAAAATTTCAAGATTTCCCCTGTAATGTACTCATAGATTGGTTGATGCTCAACCTTTAAAGGAGTACCTGTAAGATTTTCTCCAATAAAAGAGTATTTCACATAAACATAGAGATCATTAAGATATGCAAAACCTCCTGGATTTGATCCTTTTCTATTAGATACAATCCTTAAGCTTGATATCATAATTTAGTATTTTTATTTCAAAAATATTTTAAATTAAACGATAATTAAGGAGGAAAGATAATAGAGTATTGCATCCCCAAAGAGAACAGTAAAGATGAATCCAAAAAGAAAAGAGGGAATATATCTAACCATATCCTTTACCTCAACTACCTTATTTGGCCCATATGCCTTTATAAGGGCATCAATCTCTTCTTTACTAATAGCATCTAATCTCTTGCATTCAAAATTTGCTTTTTTAAATGTTCCAAGAACAGTATCTCCCTCTTTCACATCTTTTAGTTTTATTTTTTTTGTAAATAATATCTCATCTGATAACTTAGCAAACACATAAAAAAAGTAAGATATAAATAAAATTAGCGGAAAAGCAATCACATAATAAGATGATTCAACAAAAAAATACATCACGAAAGCCAAACAACTTCCAAGAAGAAACACAAGAAAAGCATGTTTTAAAGAAAGCTCTTTCTTAAGATGCGCATAGAATTCTCTATTTCTTAAGGAAAATATAAAAGCATACATCAATGAATAAAATACACCAAAAATGGCAATATTAAAAAATAGCACATACCAATAATATATGACCTTGTTAATAATAACAAAGTGCAACGGAACAAAATAAGGAAAAGGATATATGAAGTATATGCTTCCCAAAACAATGGCATCTCCCTCTCCCCATTTAGAAAAGAAATACAACAGATACCCCATAAAAAGAAAAATTGCAAGAGAGGAGATACCAAAAAGAATATATTTATATTCATGAAGAAGGAACGCAAACAAACCATGGCAAATTAAAGCTAAACAATCAAAGAAAATAACTGCTCTAATATCAATCAGAGATGTTTTTAAATCACAATAACTAACAACCAATAAAAAAATAATAGCGATAAGCAACATAATTCCAAAATATAGAGATTCCAAATTTCCAAAATGAAATATCATATGTCTTCCTCCTTATTTATATATTTCTCCTTAGCAGATTTTATTGTGCCACTCACACCAAGAACATGTAATGTAACATCCCAGGACTTTATCTTATCAACCTGCATCAATATAAACCTTAAATCTTCCACATATTTTGGCATGACACTAATCACAAAAATATGCTTCTCCTTAAAATATAAATCCTTTATTACATTCATATTGCTTAGGGAGACATAAGCATAACCACCATACTCATATGCCTTTTTCCAAACAGCAGAGATAATGTCCTCTATATTTATCTCTTCATCTTTCTCTTTCGCATAAATTTTCACAATAATGTACCTTTTTTTATCTCTTAAACTCGGCTTTAACATTGCTATCATCCTCAATTATGTATAGCCCTGGTAATACTCTCTTAGAATTATTTAACTTTTTAATAAAATCAGAAAACTGTAAAGGATTATCTGATGTGGACTTAAGGGAAAACTCGAGGTTTCTGTATACGATATAGAAGAAAGATGCCAAATCCCTTGGATGCTTTATTTCCATTACATTTCTAGCGCAAGATACGGCTATGCTCATAGTATCATATTTTTTGGCAATCTGCAATATCTTTCTCATATTTCTAAGATAAACAACTCTCTCATTTTTACTCATCCTTTTGAAAGAATTAAAATCAAAAATCAATGCAATATTTTTCTCAGAGCATAACTTTATAATCACTTGATCAACTCCAAACATCTTAAAGGATAGCGGAAGATTGTATAAAGCATCAACTTCTCTTTTATCAACGGCATATCTCAAAACTTTATAATTACGAGATTCTAAGATCAATGCCTTAACACCTTTATATTTTTTCATTTGATTTATAAATTTCTTTTTTTTCTCCCTGAACTCCTCTATTTCCTCTGCCTTTATCATATAAAAAATTATGAATCTATCAATTAATGACTCATTAACCATGTATTCGATCATTTCCTTAGCGCTCTCTTCATTAACGCAAATCCCCATTACCTCAAGTTTTATTTTGTCAATAAATGCGAGCATATCTCTCAGAGCATCCTTACTTTCAGGACAAATCATTAAATCTACATATCTTCTCATAACAAACTCACCAATCCAATTAACCATAAAATTACATAAATAATTATTAATAATTCTCCTAACATTAAAAGATAAAGTATTAATCTTGGAACCTTGCTTTTCGGTCTCTCACCACGCATAGCCTTTCTCTTTCTTATTACTGCATAAAGTATAAATATTAATGTCCACAATAAAGAGATTATTGGCGTAAGATTTCGTCTCAAAGCCAATAAAGGAGGCTTTGGATATACCTTAATGATTACAGGCATAAAATCATATGCTCCTTCATCAGAATATGCAATCACTATTGCTTTGCATTCCTTTGATTTTACAGGCTTTGATTTTAGGTATAGGAATATTGTCTTTGACTCATTAAGATTTAATGTTTCTCGTGAAGAAGAATATTTTTCTATGCACTCTTCCACATTCTCTATTCTCACACTCACATTATGTAGCACCTTTCTTCCTATGTTTTTTATCAAAATAGGCACAGTAAGATTGCTATCCTCTCTGATCTCAATCTCCTGTGCCATCTCAATAATCTTCATCTTAGCCAATTTCTTAGCAAATAAAACTTTTATGGTGATATACGCTATATCCCCTATGGAATCTCCAATCATTGCCTTAACTGGTATCACATATATACCAGGAGCAACATTCTCATCAACAGAGAACATCAAAGTTCTATTAACCTTTTCTCCAGGATTAAGAACATCTATATATGCTTTGCTTTGATTCCATAATGCTGATGGAAGTATCGCTTCGATTGTGATATTATTGGCTGTTGAGTTACCTATATTCTCTACCTCAAAATATGTTGGAAAAGTATCTCCTTGATATACCACATATGTATCATTTAGTGGTCTCAAAACTATCTCAACCTTTGGAAGATGATATTCACTAATCTCAGGTCCAGTTTCAGGTTGTGGCTCAGGTTGTGGCTGAGGAGTTGGCTGTGGAACTGGCTGAGGAGTAGGAACTTCAACCTCAGTTTTCGGTATGCTTATCATAAATAAACCTGGTAAGAAATCTTCATCTGCCATATAAATAGAATCGTTGAAATATGCTGGAAGAATATATTCAGAATATATATTTGTTCGAGCCGTCACTTTGAACTCTACCTTGTCATTCTCTGAAATCAGAGAAGAGCCATCACAATATACAATATTGCTCGCATTATCCACGCGACATTCACATTGAACACCATCTACAAATGAACATGATTTTATTATAAACACCTCTGGGAATGATATGTTTATGGTCCAATTTGATGTGGAAATTGAGGAAATATAATCTGCTGAAATCAAAAATTCCTCGTCTTTTTCTGCTGAGAATGTCCTTCTTTTCTCAGTTGTATTAGATGAGAGAACAGTCAAATCAAACATAAATGAAGGCAAAGGCGAAAGATGCATTAATTTGTATTCCTCCTTGTTATAATGTAAGTCATTCTCGGAAATCTCATACTTCTTTTTATCTCCCTCACATTTATGAGAACCTTTTGCCTCAAACTTATATACCGAATCATTATACACCACTAAATATGGAGGTGGTGTAAGCTCATACTCCAAAATTACATAATCTCTTGGAGAAAGAGACTCAGACATATTAAACTGCAATGATCCAATCTCACCTGTTGATTTATTTGTGGTAACAGCACAAGAATACTGGGATGAATTTACACATTTAAGTGAGATTTTCTCGCAAAGAGATGAATTGGAATATGCGCAATCATACAAATAAATTCTCTCTTTTAATGTTATGTTCTCTGCAACTTTGTCTCCTCTATTAAATAAGACCAACCTAACCTTTGTTGTTATACAGGATTGTGAATCGTTTATACAATCTGGATCCTGATATATTTGCTCCGGCATCTCACGAATAACAAGAATAGGAGAAGGTGTTGTTTCACCTATAGCTTCTACCAATTCAAAATGCACGGTATCATTGACAGTACCATTACATGTAAAATATCCTCCTTCATAAGATACATTTGCATAGTATGTGGAATATGTTCTTGCTGTATAGTTCCCAAGAGGTAAGCCGTATGTGTACCATATCAAGAAGAAAAAGGTGTCATCTAAAGGATCAACCTCTTCCTCTTTATCACGAGCATACGCTACAATATTTGGAGGTAGAATAACAAACTTTTCCTCTCCTGGATATATGACATCCTTTTCAACTGAGATGTTGGTTGTTTCGTTAAGAGGCACATTACCAAGATTTTCAAATATGCTCAGCCAAATCACAGTAGTATTAACCAATAACTTATCCTCATCAGGCAATAGAAAAATACTTGCCTGACAACTTGGGGCAACCTTTACACTAATATTTACAATATCATATATATGTGGAGAAGAGGAAAAACCAAAATATCCTGATTCCACCTCATTTCCTTCCTCATCACTAACAAAGATTTTATAGAAATAATCTCCCTCAATATCTATAGTAAAATTAAGATAATAATATGAATCATTTATCTTTGTCATGTTATAAATCATCAAACTTAAATCTGGTTTAAGTAGATATATTTTTGTGCTGTTTATGTTTGGGGAATAATTTGTTGCATTTGTGGTATCGTTTATTATTGCATATATTGTTATGTTTTCACCTACGCTCAATATTCCTTTATGAGAGATATAAGAACCAAGTATCTTTGGATAATATCCCTCTGAAACAAAACTCATCTCCTCACTAACTGATACATTTCCATAGGTATCATTTGAAAAAACTTGAAATTTATAAATGGGATCAAAAACTCCATATTTATAGAGCGATATTATTGAAGGATCAAAACTTCCATACCATAGCGATAAATTCCCTTCCTCAGAAATCTTTGTTAAAGAAACATTTGCTATCTCAGGTTCCTTAATCATAACAATGACTGAAGAAACATTGTATTCTATCATGGAATTATTTCTATAATCCACCCATCTTCTCATTGTAATATAGAACTCAACACTTCCATTGTCCCATTTAACAGAAGAGTTGTAGGCTATGCTCTCAAAATATGGGAACTTAGCACTTTCAAATGTATGTGTTTGGGATTCTGATGTCTCATTATTTGTGTTAATAGCATATACCTTATATAAATATGTTCCTATCTGCGAAGGATTATATGTAAAGTAGTATTTATTTGTTTGGCTATCAATAAATTCCTTTTTTATCCAAGAAAGGTTCTCTTCTACCGGAGAAAGTATGGAGACCCATACCTCCTTTTCCCCAGCATCTATTCTGTTAATAACCGCGGTTATAGTTATGTTTCCATCATTATATGGAAGTGGATCATAGAAATCCTCAACATCAGATATCACAACAGGAGTAGAATAAGAAAACTTAAATAACAAAAAGAGCGCTATTAGATAAAAAACAATATTTAAATATTTATACTTGTTTAACATAAATAATATTTATTGAGATAAAATATATTAAATTTAATTTCACAAAGGGAGGATAAGATGAGTAAACCATACATTATAATGACATCAGAACTTCTTATCTCTTGGTCCTCACTTGAAGAGAAGTTTAAAAAAATCTTCTCTGTCTCTCCATCAGAGACCTCATATTTATATGAGAAAACAAAGCTAATATTTAAAGGTTTAGCATCAGAGGAAAGCGTGGGATATGATTATAGAGTACTTTTAAAGAGAAATCTATATGAAGAGCTATATATAAATCTTGATACCTCTCTACTCAGATGGATTGAAAAGCATAGAGAAAAATTTAAATTCATACTCATCTCGCAAATAAAAAACTATAGGAGTTTGTTTAGAGAGCATCTACAATTATTTGATAAGATATTTTCCTCATATGAATATAACAAGCACTTTACTGACAAGCTATTCCTAAAGACAATTTTTTCCTATGCTTATTATGAAACCCAAAACCCTTCCTTGATCAACATATTAACAAGCTTTGAGATAATAAAAAACAGATTCAAGGAGATTGATTATAACGTAAGAGTATACCTGATAGATGCCTTTAATGAAGAAAAAACTCTTAAAAAAATAAAAATAAAAACCGAAAGAGATATAGAAAACATGCTATCATGATATCTCATCGATTTTGCCCAATAATGTATTTTGAAAATTTGGTTAACGGAAAAATGCTTTTTCAAACCACCTCACAGCATTGTAACCACTTCAAAAGGATAGGTGCTTCTCAACCGCTTAGAAAAGTTAGCTGCTTTGATATGCTCTCTTGAGAGGCTACGCTTCCCGTTAACCATTTTTTAAAATAACTGGTTAAGGGGAAAACTCTTATCAAACCACATTGCAGCATGGTAACCATTTTAAAAGGTTAGATGCTCTCTAACCTCTTGAAAAGGTTAGATGCTGTGATACGCCGAATGAATGGCTATGCTTCCCCTTAACCAGTTATTTTAAGATAAAATATGGTTAACGGGAGGAAATTCCTTTCACAACCACATTGCAGCATGGTAACCTCTTGAAAAGGTTAGCTGCTCCAATGTGCTTTCTTAAGAAAGTATGCTTCCAGTTAACCAATTTTTATTTATCAAATGAAATGGTTAACGGGAAGAAATCCCTTATCAAACCACATTGCAGCATGCTAACCCTTTACAAAAGGTTAGGTACTCTCTAACCTCTTGAAGAGGTTAGATGCTGTGATACGCAAAATGAATGGTTATGCTTCCACTTAACCAGTTATTTTAAAAAATGGTTAACGGGAGGAAATCCCTCTCACAATCATATTACAGCATGCTAACCTCTATCAATGGTTAGCTGCTCTGATATGCTCTGGATATGGCTATGCTTCCCCTTAACCATTCTTAATTTGGTTAACGCGAGAAATTCCTTTTCCCAAAGCACATCACAGCATGCTAACCTTTTTTAAGGGTTACCTGCTCCAAGATGGTGGAGATAATGGCCATGCTTCCCGTTAACCATGTTTTATTTTAAAATAAAACATGGTTAACGGGAGGGATATCCTATCACAAGCATATTATAGCATTCTAACCTTTTTTAAGGGTTATCTGCTTCCATACGCAAAATGAAAAGGCTATGCTTCCCGTTAACCAAATTCTTTTTTGAAGCATTCTTTATTTTTTCTACTTACTCTTTATACATTACTTAAGCTATCAATGATGCTGTCTATTACACCAGAGAACATACCATTAATAACTAAATATGATGCTACAAACATAGAGGTACCAATCAAGGTTAACTTCCAAATCTCGTGTTTTTCCATTATCTCATCATATCCATATTGGGTACGCGAGATAAATATACCAAGAATATATAAGATCTCAACAATGTATATTCCAATAATAAGGAGGGTTATTGAGGAAGGTATGGCTTGCTCAATATCAAACACAAAACCTGTTTCCATTAAGCTCTGTGCCTCCTCTGCAGATAATTGGGATGACAAAGCAGAATAAACACCTGACATCTTAAGAAGTAAAATCAAAACTAATTTGCTTACTGCAACAATAACACCTCCAACAATAGGTATGAGAACATAAGCATTAAATCTCATACTTGAAAGCGTAGAGCTTAGGAGATCCTCTATTTTTTCTTGTGTTGTTCTTATGTCTCTCAAATATCTTGATATGGTAATCATTGCCAAAGCAGCATTTTCAGTTCCTTTCTCAATAACAGATGATAAGATATTCAAAATATTCTTAATGAGCTCTGAGGGATAATATTTAATGACACCATACCGCGGATGGAACAAAGCACCTTTGAAAGTCAAACTAAACTGATGCATATTCCTAAGGATATCCTCAAACAAGTTTTTGATTTTGAGATTTCCTATATCTGATACCGCTCTAACAAGTCCTTTTTCTACAGGCACTCCTCCTGCAAGTGAATTTCCTAATGCAAACAAAGCCTCCTCAAATTCCTTCTCTATCTCCTCTATCTCCTTTCTTAAAGATAACCTATTTGCACTCGTTAAGAATCCATGTAGCATGATCATTATCGCAAAAGAAATCACACAAAGCAAGGCAAATGTAATTGATAAAGAGGAATTGCCATCAAGATAATAATTATATAAGAAAAATATGGAAGAAGGTAAGAGAAAGAAAAATAATGCGCCATAAAGCACATGAGATATTTTAATGTCAATGGTTTTTTCTTTATAGCACATTCTGAAATACCCTTTTTTTGGCAGTGATGGATGCCTGCTAACATCTACTCTCCCAAAAGTAGGAGGTCTCTTCTCTAAGGTGTTATTAATAAAGAACATAAGAACAATAGGAAGAACAATATCATAGAAAGATATTAAATAAAATGATAAGTTTTTTATTGAATCACTCAGCAAGATTGTCAAGATAGGCAATACAACCATACCCAACACTGGCAAAATAATACCAAATGCATGTATAACCTGAATAGGCAACTCCAAAGCACGAGAATATGCCTTCATCTTCTCATTATAGGAATCCAAAACAACGCCCAATGCCTTCTCCAAAAGCATGTCTCTACGCGAGGTCTCTGGCTCCATCATAGCTTCGTTGATTAGATATATTGCCTGAGAGAACTCCTTCATATAATCCTTCCATAAGTTCGCATAATCATTGAGAGCTTCATAGGCACTTAGATATCTTCTCATCTCAATCTTCCATAAAAGCTCATTGAGATCCTGAGAGACTTTTCCTCTTGTATTCTGAGCAGCATATCTTAAAGCACCTTCTAAGTTCCCAGAGGTTCTAAGATAAACTATCATATACACTATAGCCATCAACAATTCCTCTCCATATCTCAATCTGTTACGTGTGGATATCATAAAAGGATATTTATAAAGAAAATATGCTCCTATTACTCCTATTAAAATAGGGAGAAATTTTATAATAACGGGCCAATTTCCTGGATATAGAATTTTCCCAATGAGATTTTGAGGTTCACTAAGTTTGCTCTCAAGAACCTTGATTGCTATGTAAAAAATTATTTGAAGGAGCAAGGAAACTAAGAAGAAAGCAGAAGGTATTAAAAACACGTCTCTGGGCTTTATATTCAATCCTGAGAATCTTATCCCTCTCTCTATTTTTTCTCTGTCCTTTGGAGATAATTCAATATCAATAGCACTAACATAACCTGCTAATTTCTCATACCAATGTCTTCTTTTTCTGCTCTCATCTATGGTTTTCTTGAATTCTCTATACTCCTTAGATGTGATATCTTCCAATGATGATACATATTCCTCTCTAATACTATTGTTTTCCATATTCTCTCACAGCATTATCCACCCAATTCTTCCATAACGCAAATATTCTTTCATGATCAAGTCCTCCAAAATCTTCTATGACTTCTCCTGTAATTACATGGAACTTCTCATTTGCCATAACCACAAAATCAGCTTCCAAAATCTCTGGTTTGTTATATCTCTCGCTAATCTCCACAAGATATTGCTTCATCTTCCCTCTAAGCAATATATTCTCCCATACCAACTCCCAATTATCCTTAAAATCTTTTATTTTTCGCATAATCTGGTTAAGGATAAAGCTCTCGCCATTTAAAAGCGTATCCGTTGGCTCTAAAGCGTCTTTTTTTGCATTATATTCCATCAATTTAACAAACCCTTTCTCCCTCATTGGATCCTCTTCCCAGTCCTTTCTTACCTCTGTTATCTCAGAAACTCTCCTAAAATATCTCAATCCATCCGCTGATCTTAATCGATTTGCTATTATTATAATATCAGTAGCCTTAAAACTTGTCCTTGGAACCTCTAAATCATTCACTACCCTATCAAAAACACCATATGGAGAATCGCCATGTATAGTTCCAGCAACCACATTTGCTAAAGCTCCAATTCTCATGCTCTCATATAATGCCTTAGCCTCCACACTTCTAACCTCTCCCACAATCAAACAACTATCTCCCAGCCTTAAGGATGTTCTAATTGCCTCATCTGCTGGCATTTCATTCTCAACATTGCTTAATGCTGATCTTGCTTTTAGTCGCTCAATATTGTATCCCAATCTCACAAGATACTCTACTGGCAATTCTAATGTATCTTCTACAGTAACTATCCTGTGCTTTCTTGGAATCTCCACCATTACACTACCTAATAGCGATGTTTTTCCAGTACCTCTCGTGCCTGCGATCAATAACGTACGAGCACCATCAACTATAAAGCTAATTAACCCTGCCGCAAGAGGATTAAGCATCTTGTATTTTATAAACAAAGGTAATGTCCAAGGTCTGTCTCGATGTCTTCTAAACGCAAATGACAATCCATCAGGTGAAAGATTGCGTGTAACAGCAGCTACTCTTGCTCGAGCATATTTTAGAAGAATCTCAGTATCCAGCACAGGAGAGCTCTCATCTAATGGTCTCCCAGATTCTATTCTGAAACGTGTTGCCCATACATCTGCATCTTCCCTACTTGGAATAATATTGGTTTGGCACTCTCCATATTCTGCATGATTTATAAAAATTGGAGTAATGCCTATTGGTGCATTTATGAAGAAATCTTGCACATTTTCATCCTCAAGAAAAACCTCTAATATGCCATAGCCAGCAGTATATCTTACCAAGATATTTGCGAGGAAATCAATATCCTTTGAGGATAGTGAAATCTTTTTGTTGTCCGCGATCTCTATTATTAGATCCCTTCCAATGTTATAGAATACCTCTCTCATCCTCTCAGGCATTGCAAAATCACTTTGTTTTGGCTTATATTGAGAAAGAAATGTCCTTGCAGTTTCCAATATCTCATATTTTTTTTCATCTAAATTGAACTCATCTGGAATGAGATGATAATGATACATTGCCTTGTCTCTTAATCTATAAATCTCAACCTTCGCATCTTTCAACTTATATTCCCTTATTTTCTCTGCGTTTTTTGGAGGTAAAAGCATGTATCTTGTTATCATAAAATTTGGCCTTATGAGAGGATAGAAAATCTCCCTGTATATATCACGCTCGCCTTTATATCCTATTAATTTGCTTTTAACAGATTCTACAAGCTTTGTTTGTTGTAATGCCTTTTTTAGAGGAAGTAGAGCATTTGCAAGATAGTATTCATAGCTATACCTCTTTTTTGCATCCTTTTCTGTTTTAGCATATGCCTCATATTTTACTATTTCTCTCTCCAAATCAATATATGCCTTTAAAGGATGTGTTCTCAACTCTCTCAAAAGGATTCTTTGGACAAATGCCACTCTATCTCTAATATCTTCATCCTTGTATGGAGTGAGCTTGTTAATCGATATTATCTTTTCTGTTTTAACAAATCTTTTTATGATATGGGCAATCTCCCTAAGAAGCTCTACTTGTTGACTGTCATATACAAAATCCCGTGATTGCCTTATTACAATAGTTTGAGCATCCTCATATTGAAGCAAAGCATCTATAGCAGTTGACATCCAAATTTCATAATCCTCTATAGAAGGAGGATAAATGCTAGTTCTTGCATCAATTATTATAGTTCTTGTATCCTTATCATAAGAAACAATGGATTCTTTCCTACTCTCCTCTGAGCTCTTTTTTCCCTTTTCAAATACAACCATAAAATATATTTGGATGGGTAGAATATTTATTTGTTATTCTCACGCCTTCTCCTCCAACTCCTTAAATCTCTTTTCCAATTCCTCTAACTCCTCATCTGATATCTCATCAGATAGTATTCTTTTCTCGAGATCATTTCTTTTTTTCTTTCTGCCTTTCTTGCTTATTTCTTTTAATTCTTCATCAGCCTCTATTATCTTCTCAATCTCTTCCTCTATTCCCAATTTTTCTATTAAATCCTTATATCTATTTCTTATGGTTACCTCTGTAACCCCCACAACATCCGCAATATCTCGCTGTGTTCTTCTCTCTCCCTCTAATACTGCAGCAATATAAAGTGCAGCAGATGCAATACCTGTTGGCCCCTTACCTGATGTAAGGTCTTCATCTTGTGTCTTTCTTAATATTTCCCTTGCCCTTGCCTGTACTCTTCCTGATAAACCTAAAAGAGATGCAAATCTTGGAATGTAATCTTCTGCCTTTGCTGGTAATATTCTAATACCCAAAGCTCTTGCTATATATCTATAAGCTCTGCCTATCTCTCTTTTCTCTATTCCAGAAGCCGCGCTCATCTCATTAAGCGTACGAGGAGTACCTTCCTCTCTTGCCACTGCATAAATCAATGCTGTGATTATTGTCTCCATGGATCTTCCTCTAACCAATCCCATTTCAACTGCCTTCTCATATAATCTCGTAACCTTCTCATATACTGATTTAGGTAAACCTAAATAACTTACCTGTCTTGCTAACTCAGATAAGGAGTATGAAAGATTCCTTTCCTTTGATTTTGTTAATCTCTTGTTCCATCTTCTCAATCTATAATACTGGGCTCTCTTTTTAGCAGGTACTTTAAAGAGATCCGTTATTCCCTTTCCCATTTCAGTTGCTAGACCTCTATCATGCTTTGTTAAAGAGATAGGAGATCCTGTTCTTGATTTCTTCTCTTGTTGTGTTGCATCAAATGCCCTCCATTCTGGGGATGTAACTATTTTCTCCTCCTTTACTATGGTACCGCATTTCTTACAAATTATCTCCCCTGTAGTTTCATCCTTAAAAAAGTCTGTGCCCCCACATTCAGGACATTTAACCTTTTCTTTTTTTTCCACATTACCACCTCATGGCGAGAATAATTGAAGATAATTTTTTAAATTTATCCCTATTAAACTATCTATCTTCACACAATATATTTAAAAAATTTTTGTTAATCTCTACCATTAGGCATTGTCCAATAATTTTCTATTTGTTAAGCGGAAAAATAGCTCTTAAAGAAGCGCATTAAAGTAGCAAACCTTATAGAGCTAATGCAATTACCGCTATAAGTGCTATTTGCGCGTTAAATTTCCGCTTAACAATAAAGAATTATTGGACAATGCCAGTTTTGTTTTCTATATGCAAATATTTAAAAATCTAACTAAAATAATGATATCTTAATTTTATGATATGGGAAGATAAAAAAAGATTAAATGAAGTTATATATAAAATGCTGATCAATTATTTAGGAAATCCACAAGATGTGTTTGGTGGAGAAAGAAAAGAAATAAATGTCTTAGACTTTGGATGTGGATATATGCCATACTTAGATGCCTTTATCTCATATTTCTCTCAGATAGAAAAAGTTAAAAAGGTTAATATCGTGGGTGTAGAGCCCTATGTTCCATATCTCTTTTATTTAAAAGAAAAATTATCTAAGGATTATCTAAGAAACGCACATCCTAGAATAGAGATTACAATAATTCCTATGAGTGTAAGCGAATGTAATTATAAAGATCTCATAAAATTTTCAAAGATAGAGAAATATGATTTGATTACCTTTTTTGCTCCAGGAATGAATCCACATATGGAAGAGAAATATAAATATGTTAGAGGTGTCAAAGATTATTATGAAACTGGAAGATATTTCCTTGGGGGAATAGAGAAATTACTCCCAGAAATTTTAAAAGAAAACGGAATGATATTTGCTGCATGTATTCCTCAGTTTGTTGAAAAGAAAACCTCCGTAGCAAAAAAGGTTGAAGATCTCAATATATCAAACAAAGAAGAGCTAAATAAAAAGGAAGTTATTACAGCAATAAGTATAGAATGTGAAAATGAAAAATATCACATCAAAAAAATTGAAAAATATGTGGTTATAAAGGAAGGTTCTGTATCAATACCTCTTGGAATTTCATCAAAAATGCTAAAGGAGACCCTAATGAAAGTTAACATTGATATCATAAAAGAGGAAAAGAATAAGTATTTTGAGGAGTTAAAAATGATTGAAGAAGAGGAAGAAATACCTCATATCTATAAGGACATATTAATAGGAAGAAAAAGAAAATAAAAGAAAAGATTTCTTAAATTTAATTTCTTTTTAAATAGCCTTCAATATGGAGATATTATGAAGATATCTTTTACAATAAAAAAACCAAAGGAGATTCTTGATAAGGCTTTTAGAAGAGCAAGAGAGATTAAAGCGCATGGTAAGAGAATAGAAGATAAAAAAGAGAAAGCATTAAATAAAGTTTCAACGGTAGAAAATGTTATAAACAATGAGCTATCAAAGATAGTAAAATCTCTTCCAAAGATAGATTCTTTTTCTGATTTCTATAAAGAACTTTTTAAATCATACGCTTGCATGAGCACATACAAAAAATGTCTCTATCATATCTCCTGGACAAATCGAAAGATAAGACAGCTATCTAATAAAACCCGTAAAAAAATAAAAACTTATAGAAAAGTGGAGGAAATAAAAAAGGAAATGAGAAGTTTTTATGGGAGAGTTTCCTCTTTAATAGAGGATTTAGAGGAATGCTTAGATTATCTTATATATGTAATTAAGATACTTAGAAAATTTCCTGAGATAGATGAGTCAAAAGTGGCTTTTGTTGTGGCAGGATATCCAAATGTAGGAAAATCCTCATTAATAAAGGCAATAACACGTGCAGACATAAAGATAGAACCATATCCATTTACAACAAAAGATATCTTAATAGGCAATAAGGAGCATTATATGCTCATAGATACGCCTGGTCTATTGGAGAAAAACTTTGAGAAGCTAAGTGATATAGAACAAAAAGGATATTTGGCATTAAAATATCTCTCCAAGAATATCATATTTGTGATAGACTCTACCATGACATCAGGATATATGTTAGAGGATCAAATGGAACTTCTTAATAATATAAAAAGGCATTTTAAACCACAAAACATCTTGATTGTCTATACAAAGATTGATCTTCTAAGTGATGAAGATATCAAAGCATTAAAAAAAGATAAAAGCCGTAGAAATGTCTTTTTTGTATCTTCTATAACAGGAGAAGGATTGCCAGAATTGGAAAGAGAATTGGATAAACTTTCTCTCCAATATTTGTCTTCTCATCTAAAATCCTATAGAAATAAAAGCTAACCATAGATTTCTTTATAACATTCTTTACATAGCCATTTGCCATCAACATTTATTAATTCCTCAGAATACTGCTCACAGTTCTCACATATTCCTTCCCTTGTAATGGACTCTTCATTAGATGGCTGTGAGCTTATGTCTTGTCTTTCTTCCATCAAGTTTTCTTGTAGCAATTCATATAAAGCTGGAATTACTTTCAATAATTTCTTTTCGCCAAGCACCCCAATAACCTCTTTTTTATTATTTAAAACAGGAAGTCTGGAGATGTTATATTTCGCCATTTTTAGTAGTGCATCCTCTAAAGGATCATCCTCATAGGCCACAATAACATTTTTAGTCATAATTATCTCAATATGCTCTTTTGGAGATATGCCCTTTCCTATTGCAGAAACAATATCTCTCAAAGTAACAATGCCCTTTACATTTCCTTCTCCTTCAACAATTATTGATTCTGATGCACCTAAGTTGGTTATGTCTCTTGAGACATCTATTATTGTATCCTTAACTCCATTAATCACAAATTTCTCATCCATCACATCTTTCACTTTTAACTCCTTGATTTTTTCAAATGTGTTCATTGTACCACCATATGTGTTAAAGGCGTGTATTAATTTAAAAAGGTTGCTTTATTATCCTTTTAAATACATCAAATGCAAAACTGAAATCTCCATCATTCGTGATTAAGGCATTATATTCCTCAGCTAATATATCAAAATTCTGAACATCTCTCATTACAAATCCTATTGCTATCATATCACGTGAATTGTTCTTTCCAACAATATAATCATCCTCATTATCACCAAAAACTAACCCGTAATCTTTATCCTTTATTACTTCATAAATATCGCGAAATTCTTTAAGGTTGATAAGATATTTTGAAAAGCCTGTTATTAATGGTTCTTTCCATCCAACCATCTTTCCATTGGAATCCCATTCCAATTCATTGCTTATAACATACACATTATCATAATTGATTCCATGCACATCTAAGTATTTATGTACAGCATAGCTTCCAAGACCACAAGATGAAATTATAATAATAGGAACTTTATATTCATGTGCAACTCTAAAAAATTCCTTAACATATTCACGCAATTTACCTTTAAAATACGATACTGCCTTATCAATATCTTGTCTTCTTAATCCTTTCTCTATGAGTAAAGAGTAATGCTCCCTCCACCATCTTTGCATCAAACTATTTTTCTCTTCAATATTCAATGAAGGATCATGCTCGTATGGATGATATTTATTGAATAACTCATGTGCTCTTCTAATATAATCTTCACCAAGTATTCCAAATTTTGGATCTCTAAGAACAGATATCAAAGAAGGTATCTTTTTGTTATTTATGCAAGTATACGTTAGTGTTCTATCAAAATCTGTAATTATGTATAGTTTCTCAGGATGCTTCGCAAATTTTGATATCTTTCTAAGAAGATTCGCATAATCCTTTATATACAGCTCTAAACCTCTTGATTTCATATAAAAATGCTTCCACTATAAAAATTTAAAAAATTTCAATCTTACAAAGCTCTGTAATGATATTAGCTGCCCTAATGTTTTTTGTAAATGGTTAACGGAAAACATAACCTCATTATTCAGCATATCGAAGCAGCTAACCTTTCTAAAGCGGTTAAGAAGCAGCTAACCTTTTGGAGAGGTTAGCATGCTGCAATGCGCTTATGATAGCGATTTCCTCCCGTTAACCATGTTATCTTAAAAATAAAATATGGTTAACAGGAAGAAATCCTTATTACGAAAGGTCTTGAAGTATGGTAACATATAAAAACCCGTTGGACAGCAGCTAACCTTCAAAAAAGGCCACCATGTCGCAATATGCTGTGTGAAATGAATTTCCTTCCGTTAACCATTATTTTAAAATAATTGGTTAACGGGAAAATATCTTGTTTCTTAGCATAGTGCAGCATGGTGGCCTTTAAAGTGGAATGCTGTGAGATGCCTGATGAAGAGGCTAAACCCTATAACTATCCTTTGGGCATTGGCCAATAATTGCATTAGCTCTACAGGATTTGCTGCTCTGATGTGCTTCTTTAAGAGGTTACTTTTCCGCTTAACAAAATTCTATTAATAAGGGATTATTGGACAATGCCTATCCTTTGCTTGACCCCTTAACATATATATAATTCTCTATCACTAAAAATATTTATGATTGATGAAAAATTGGAAGGATATCTAAAAAGAGTTATATACGTTATTATCATAATGAGCCTTTTGATATCGTTATATCTTAACAATATAAAATATGTGCTATTGAGCCTGATAGGTGCTGGATGTTATTTTTTCTCATATAGATACAAAGATATAGTATCGATATATCTAGCTTTTATATTTTTTGCAATGCTTGGATTCATATTAACCATCCCAAACTTAAAAGAAGCATTTATCATAGAACTACTTTTTATACCTTTATTTATCTCCATATCAAAAATCTTTGAAGGCATCTCTACCATAAGTAAAATCAAAGCATATATATTATTTCGTGTAGCATATTATCTTGGGATATTTATGTTTATAGTCATTAATACGATACTCATAGGAAATGGAGAAGGAATTATAAATGCCATTATATTCTTTATAGAATTGTTTTGTATAAACATCATTAGTTTTGTTTCTATATGTTATGCTATCAACAAGATAAGCAATGCTGATCTCTCTAATATATATTTTTCAAAGAAAAAGATAATATTATATTCTTTTATATATGCCATCCTCATTGTATTGATAACAACATTTGTGTTTATCATACTATAATGGTGAAGCCTCATGAAACTTCAACAGAAAATTAAAAAAGAAAATACAAATGCGAGAATTATAATGCTGACCTTAGATGGATTTAAAAGTTTTGCTAATAAAACATCTATTCCTTTTTATGAAGGCTTCAATGCCATAATAGGCCCCAATGGGGCTGGTAAATCAAATATAGTGGATGCCTTTGTATTTGTATTGGGAAGTGCCTCACGTGATATTAGAGCAGGAAGGTTAGAACATGTAATTTATAATGGAGGTTATGGAAGAAAACCAGCTGAATATGCAGAGGTAAGCATAGTAATAAACAACAAAGACAGATTGATTGATCACATAGATGAAGATACAATCACTATCTCACGAAAAGTAACTCGCAAAGGTAATGTGTATTATAAAATAAATGATAAAGTAGCCACAAAAGAGGAAATGATGGAAATACTTGATAAGATAGGCATAAGACCAGGAATGTATAACATAATCCAACAAGGTGATATTATAGGATTGCTAAAAATGAAACCAAAAGAAAGGAGAGAAATCATTGATAGAGTTGCGGGTATAGATGAGTACAATAAAAAGAAAGAAAATGCTTTAAAAGAATTAGAAGTAGCAGAGAAAAATTTAAATGATGCAAAGATAGTACTTGAGCAAAAAAGAGAATTTCTTGAAAAGTTGAAGTATGATAGGGACTTAGCACTAAAAGTAAAAGAACTTGAAGAAAAGAAAAATGCCCTTAAAGCACAATTAAGCTATAGCAGATACAAAATCATAGAAAATGAGATGGAAAATGTTAATGGGACTTTGGATCTCAAAGAGAAGGAACATGCACATGCAAAAAAGAAAATAGAGAATTATGATTTGGAAATAGAGGCAATTGAAAAAGAAATCAGCAGTATAGATAAAAAGTTAACGGCTTTTATACAAGATGCTGAAGTCAAGCAAATCAATGAAATAGCGGAAAAGATTTATGAAAGGGAGAGCAAAATAAAACAAAACGAAAATGAAATTGCAATGTTGCTTAAGAATATAGAACATTACAAACGCATGCTTGAGGCACAGAAAGAAAGAAAAGAATATGAGCTTTTAAAGTTACTTGAAAGGGAAAACATAAGGGTAATTGGGCTTTTTAGGGATATTATACATCACAATCCAAAGTTCTCTACAGCAATAGAGATTGCAATGGGAAATCATGACAAGGATATCGTAGTTGAGACTACAAAAGATGCGCTTAAAGGCATTGAATTCTTAAAAAGAAACAACCTTGGAAGAGCAAGATTCTTACCACTTGATAGACTTGAAAAGTTCAAACATTCTCCACATGTTGAAATGTTGAAGTCAAATCCTGGCATTATAGGGTATGCATCTGAGATTGTGGAGTATGATTCGCGATATAAGAATGCTGTGGATTATGTATTTAGAGACACTTTAATTGCTGAGAGCATGGAGGATGCAAAGAAGATAAGAGGTGTAAGAATAGTTACGTTAGATGGTGAGCTGTTTGAACCAGGAGGAGCAATAATAGGAGGTTCAATAAAGAAGTCTCATGAAAAAGATAGAATTCATGCGATTCAATCTGAAATAAAGAACGCTGAAAAGAAGATAAAGATATTGAATGAGGAAAATAAGATTCTTGAGCAAGAGGTAAAGGATTTCAAAGATTTATTAAGGAACTTAAAGAAAAAGCAATCACAACAGAGTAAGGATCTCTCGTCGCTGCTTGATAAAAAGAAGATTTTGGAAGAAAAGCTCAAAAAGATTAAAGATGAAAGAAAAAGATGTTATGAAAAAATGCTTCTATTAGAGAGTGAGATAAACAATCTTAAGATAAGAAAGGCAAGATTAGAAACAGAATTTGAAAACATAAAAAGAGATTTTGAGCAGTATAAAGAAACATTGCAGGATTTAAAGATAGAGGATCCATTAAAAATAGAGCGTCTAATCAGAAAAATTGATTCTGCATTGAAAGAAATAGGGCTGGTAAATATGAAAGCAATAGAGGATTATGAGACCTTCAAAAAGGAATTTGATGAGTATAACGAAAAGGTAAGGAAGCTATATGAAGAAAAGAAAAGCATAGAGGAAATGATAGAGAAAATTGAACAGAGAAGGAGGATCATATTTATGGACGCTTTTGAAAAAATAAATAAAAACTTCTCTGAGCTGTTTAGAAAGATTGCAAAAGGTTATGCAAAATTAGAGCTTGAAAGAGAAGGAGATATTGATTCCGGATTAATCATTAAATCTCAGCCATATGGGAAAAAATTACAGAATATAGATTCGTTATCTGGTGGAGAAAAAACGCTTGTTTCTCTTACTTTTCTATTTGCAATTATGCATTATAAAAAAGCGCCGTTTTATTTGTTGGATGAGGTTGATGCTGCATTAGATAAGAGGAACTCTGAACTCATAGGAGAGATGATCGCAGAATATAGCAAAGACTCTCAATTTATCGTTATTTCGCATAATGATATAACTGTGCAAAAGGCTCAAAGAGTTTATGGAATCTCCATGCAAAGAGGAATAAGTCAAGTATTCTCGGTGGTGCTCAATGAACAAGAAAGATAATAAAAAGGGAAAGAGAAAAAGTAGAATCGACATTCGCATTGGTATTGGAGATGTGATAAAGCTGATTGTTATTGCAATACTGTTGATGTTCAGTTTATGGATCATGCTAAAAGTAAGCGGTAAGTAAGAAATCTTCATGATTTGGTGATAAGTCTCATGAAATATAAAGGCTTAACGACACAAGAAGCAAAGGAAAGGTTAATAAAATATGGAAAAAATGAAATTAAGGAAGAGAAGAAAATATCACCGCTAAGCGTGTTTCTTTCTCAGTTTAAATCTCCTCTCATATTGCTCCTAATAGCTGCAAGCATTGTTTCGTTTTTGGTAAATTATTATAATCATGAAGGATACTTTGACTCAATATTGATTCTTATAATAGTTTTAGCAGCGGGTATATGTGGATTTATCCAAGAATGGAAAGCAGAAAAAACGATAGAATCGCTAAAGAAACTTGCAACGCCAAAGGCAAAGGTGATAAGGGATGGTAAGGAGCAGGAAATTGATGCAACAGAAATTGTTCCAGATGATTTGATTGTTTTGGAAAGCGGAGATGTAATACCTGCAGATGCGATAATCATAGAGGGAGAATTGGAAGTGAACGAGTCCATACTGACAGGAGAATCCAAAGCTGAGATGAAAAAAGAGGAGGATAAGATATTCTCAGGATGCAGTGTCTATACTGGTAAAGCCATAGCCAAGGTTTTTGCTACTGGAATGAACACGCAATTAGGAAAAATAGCATCAAAAATGCAAGAGATAAGAGAAGAAGAGACACCATTTCAGCATCATATGAAAAAATTCACAAAAAAACTGGTGATCTTCACACTCCTCATAATTCTTATTACCTTTATTGTTGGATATAGGAAATTTGGTTTAATAGATGCTGGGTTGATTGCTATTTCCTTGGCTGTAGCTGCTGTGCCTGAAGATTTGCCTGCTGTAATCACTATCGCGCTCTCCTTAGGCGCAAGAGAAATGGCAAAGAAGAATGCATTGATAAGAAAATTAGCAATCACAGAATCCGTAGGGGCTATGGATGTCATATGTACTGATAAGACAGGTACATTAACAGAAGGAAAGATGAAAGTAAGGGATATTTGGCTAATAGACCAAAACAATGAAAAGCATAAGGAAATGGCATTAAACTGTTGTTATTTCTGTAATGATGCTAAAACAATATTGAAAGATAATAAAGAGATATGGGTTGGAGATGAAACTGATATCGCGCTTAAGCAGTTCTCAATGAGATATATAAATAGGAAAGGTGAAAGAATAGATGAGATACCTTTCTCATCTGAGAGAAAAATGATGAGTGTGCTATGTAAAATAGATGGAAATTCCTTTGTATTCTCAAAAGGGGCTCCAGAAGTTATTATAGAGAAATGCGATTTATCTAAGGAAGTAAAAGAGAAAATACTTGAAGAAAACAAAAAATTTGCATCTAAGGGATATAGAGTGTTGGGTTTGGCATATAAAGAAAGCAATAAACTTGAAGAAAAGGATCTTGCATTTCTTGGACTTGTTATTCTTTCCGATCCTCCAAGGCCAGAGGTTAAAAAGGCAATAAAAGAGTGTTATGATGCTGGTATAAATGTGATCATGATCACAGGAGATAATCCTTTAACAGCCAAAGCAATTGCTCAAGAAATAGGGATGAGAGAAGGCAATGTGGTGACAGGAGATGAAATTGATAGGATGAGTGATGAAGATCTTGAGAGAGCTCTTGAAAGAGCAAATATATTTGCAAGGACAAATCCTTTCCATAAATTAAGAATCCTTGAGATATTGCAAAGAAAACATAACGTGGCTATGACAGGAGATGGAGTAAATGACTCTTTAGCATTAAAAAAAGCAAATGTTGGAATTGCTATGGGCATCAAAGGGACAGAGGTTGCTAAAGAAGCAAGTGATATCATTTTACTTGATGATAACTTTGCATCCATAAGGAATGCCATAAAGGAAGGAAGAAGGATATTTGATAATATTAGGAAGTTTGTTGATTATTTGTTGACATGTAATGTAGCAGAAGTTGTGACTGTCTTGATTGCAACTATGTTCATGCCTTTTATTTCACTTTATCCCATACAGATTTTGTGGATAAATTTAATCACAGATGGTCTGCCTGCTCTTGCATTATCTGTTGATCCCCCACGACCAGATGTAATGAAAAGAAAACCAAGAAAAAAAGAGGAGGGAATAATAAACAAAAAACTCGGATTTTTAATAGTAGCAATAGGAATCAAAAAAGCCATGGTGTTATTTTTTACTTTTCTCATCGCCTTATATTTATGGGGAGAAGAAAAAGCAAGAACAATTCTTTTCACAAGTTTCATATTATATGAATTTGTCAGAATTGCAGTGATAAGATATAACGAGAAACTTCTCTCCATAAAAGAGAACCTCAAAAATAAATATCTCATCTTCTCGCTATTTGCATCCATTATCCTTCAATTAATGATACTCTATACCTCCCTCTCTGGTTATTTCAAGGTAATTCCATTAGAGATTAGCGAATGGATATTGCTATTTATAGGGGCAACAATAGGATTTATATTAGGCATATTGATCGCATGGATCTCTGATAAGATAATAAAGGAAGAGTATTAGAAAGCATTCCTTTTCTTTTTGACCTCACAGATATTTTGGATATTTGGTGTCCCTATCTATCCCCGCTCTCTCTCCAAGGAATTTCTTCGGTGGAGGAGGTGATCCAGCCGCACCTTCCAGTACGGCTACCTTGTTACGACTTAGCCCCCCTCGCGAGAGATAAACTCGACCCCTCCTAAAGGAGAGGCCTCGTTTACCTCTCACTCGGGTGGCTTGACGGGCGGTGTGTGCAAGGAGCAGGGACGTATTCGCCGAACGGTGCTAACGTTCGACTACTAGGGATTCCGGCGTCACGAGGGCGAGTTTCAGCCCTCGATCTGAACTGAGACCGGGTTTCGAGGATTGGCTTCCCCTTTCGGGGTCGCATCCCATTGTCCCGGCCATTGTTGCCCGCGTGTAGCCCAGGGGATTCGGAACATACTGACCTAACGTCGCCCGCACCTTCCTCCTGCTTAACGCAGGCAGTCCCCTCTGAGTGCCCCTCCACCTTGCGATGGAGGTAGCAACAGAGGGCACGGGTCTCGCTCGTTAACCGGCTTAGCGGCACACCTCACGGCACGAGCTGACGTCGGCCATGCAATACCTCTCAGCGCGTCTGGTAAGCCCTTCAGACTGACCTTCATCCTGCTGTCGCCCCTGGTAAGGTTCCCGGCGTTGAGTCCAATTGAACCGCA
>Ga0190367_1000620_pt1 | contig 24615 bp, 28 predicted proteins | sample 4872181011_MG_FD_171838 | JGI IMG/M metagenome (GOLD analysis project Ga0190367, IMG submission 171838) | Hydrothermal vent microbial mat bacterial communities from Southern Trench, Guaymas Basin, Mexico - 4872-18-10-11_MG | ecosystem: Environmental > Aquatic > Marine > Hydrothermal vents >...
CTGATAAAGCACCCTGGCTTGTTAAAGGAATAATTTCAGCAAAACGTGAGTTCATCAAACTTTTGGAAAAAGAAACTATGCAAAAGGTTATTCTGGAAATAAAGCAATTTTCAAGAAAATTTAAAAGCTATTCCAAAATTTTAACAGTTTTTACCTTAATCTCAAAGGTTTCGAAGTCTTCTACAATTTCTTCAGAGTACACCAAACTTTGAAAAACTTCCCAGTTGCCTCGATTGAGAAATAAAAGGGTCAGCACCCAACGGTAGTTATATGACATAATACCTAGCAAGTGGGTACTGTGTCGTAAAACTACCATAAATCATCTCATCGCAATTAGGTTCACTAGAGGTTCTGCAACTTTTACAAAAAGCCAAATCATTGCATAGGTGTTAAAGGTTTTAAGTATGTAATCCTCCACTTGGACATGCGGAGCAACCATGTGACCTGTGAAGGTTAAAACGTTCCAGAGGAGCCACAGTACCAAGCTTGCAACAAAGAGTTTCCAAACCCTTGGAATGGGTTTGAAGTACCTTGCAATGTAAATAACTGCAATCAGAAGTCCGAAGAAGAAGAAAATGTGGCCAATTTGGTGTGTATACCAGCCTAAATAATTGTGCTCCTGTATGGCTAAAGCGTTAGCAGTCAAGCTAATTAGAATAAGGAATGTCAGAAGGAAAACTCCGGCTTTCATATTTTAAAGTAGATTTGAACATTTAAAAAATTAAAAATTAAAGCTGGTTAAAAATTAGGATTAATTTGCTGATAAAAAGTGCATGGTGGAATGTTAGCATTTCAGTCCAATTTTTAGAATAGGATTTAATGTTAAGGTGTATATGGGTGGTTAAAAATAGATGCAGAGGGATAAAATAGGCGGTTATGTTCACATTTTGGGAGTTGTTTTGCTTGTAATTGTAGTAGCAGCTATTGCGTACGTACTTGCTGGTATAACAAAGTACAAAGGTTGTGCACAATTTGAACCAGTGGTGCTTGAGATTGAGGCTTATACTGTAAGTTTTGGCAAATCAAATTATGCTAATGCCACGAAATTATACATAAAACATTTGGGAGGTGGAGTTCTAGATTCAAGTAAGCTATTTATCTCAATAAATGGATACAAAAGCGATTTATCAATCATATCACCTTCAGGAAGATACATGTTTGTAGGAGACACTGGAGTAGCTGTAGCACCATCTAAAGTTAAGGTTAATCAAAGGGCAGAGATCATGATAGGTATAAAAAGTTGCTCAGGCGGAACTGTAATTTATGATAAAAGTATGATTGTGCAGAAGGCACATGTGAAAGGAATGGAAAGAGGTTTGCTGGCAGAATGGCATTTTGAGGATGGCGATTATGATGATCCGGATGGAGATGGTTTGACAGTGTTTGACTTATCTGGCAACGATTGCCATGGAGGTTATAGTTTTGATCCACCACCTTGGTATCAGTATTGGGTAGATGGAATTAATGGAAAAGCTATAAAACTGATCGGTGGAAACAATTGGATTTGGTTTGATCCAAAAATGGTTGTAAAAAAGTTAAATCCCAGAAAAGCTGTAACTTATGAGATGTGGGTTTATCCTATGGCTTGTGGTTCTAGTGAAACTTTCTTGATTTATAATAGTCACTGGGCCAGAAGTGTTAGACTTTCAAGTGATTGCAAGGTGGTTTTTGTTTTGGGAACAGAAAATGGTACTCATTGGCTTTGGTCAAATACCAAGTTAATTAAAAACAAGTGGAACTATGTTGTAGCAACCTATGATGGATCAAAAATGAGGTTGTACATAAATGGAAATCTTGATGCTGAGCAGGATGCAAGCGGTTTGATTGTTAGTGCATCAAGCGTTGCAACTATGACTATCGGAAAAGGATTTGTTGGAATAGTGGATGAGGTTTATGTTTGGGGAAAAGCTTTAACTGCCAGCGAAGTAAAAAGCAGGTATGAGTCCTATGCTTGGAAAATATAATTTGAAGCTTGTTGTAATTTTATTAGTTGTGCTAATTTCTTATTGTGCATTAAAGCCGGAAGTTTATGAAAAAAAGAAGTTGTTAAGTGTAAGTAAGTATGCGATTTACTATGGAAAGAACAAAATTGATAAACTTTCAAGATACGACTTGGTTATACTTGATCCTGATAATTATTCAAAGGATGAAATTTTAAAGTTGAAAAACAGTACAATAATTATAGCATATCTCAGCATTTATGAAATTAATCCATCAAGAAAGTATTTTAGCAAAGTAAAGGAGTGTATTATAGGTTTTAACGAAATGTGGAGAACGTACTACATTGACGTGTCGTGTGGTAAGTGGAGAGAAACAATCATGGAAGAAATTATACTGGAAATAATAAATAAAGGATTTGACGGGATTTTCTTAGATACAATTGATGATGTTGAAATCTATGGTAAGAAAAATGAAGTAATTAGCCTGATAAAAAATATAAGAGAAAGATACCCTAAGTTAATCATAATTCAAAACAGAGGTTTTAGCATTGTTGATGAAACTGCTCCATACATAGATGGAATTTTATTCGAGAGTTTTACATCTAGATATAACTGGTCAACATCTAAATACGAAATCTGGGGAGAAAACGACCTAAGGTGGACCGAAAATATAGCAAAGCAACTAATTTACTTAAAAAATAAGCGTAATCTTCTAATTTTAACCTTGGATTATGTTGATATGAAAAACGAAAGCATGAAGAATTTTTGCATTGCAAGAGCTAAAAAATTCGGGTTTATACCTTTTTTGTCGAATCTAAACCTAACTGCACTGGATAGCTAGCTTAAATATGCTATCTTCTCAGCAATTCAAAGTATACATCCTCTAATCTTCTAGTTTCAACATTTACATCTAATATTTTGGCATTTGATGAGAGTGCAATTTCTTCAATCATCCTGCTTAGTTCATCAACATCGTTTGTTTCAAAAAAGTGCATTTTTCCATTCTCTATGTACTTGAGCTTGTAATTTCTTATTCCGCTTATCTCATCGGTTTTGCCATAGTATATTATTTTTCCATCTTTCATTATCGCAACCTTACTGCAGGTTGTTTCGATGTAATACAAGTTATGGGCTGAAAAAAGTACAGCTTTATCTTTTAGTCTATCCCCTATAAATTTTGAAATGAAAAGTGAAGCTACAGGATCTAATCCACCAATTGGTTCATCGTATATTAAGTAGTCTGGGTCGTGCAGAAGAGACCTGGCAATGGCTACTCTTCTTTTCATTCCTTTGGACAACTCCGAAATAAGCTTGTTAGGAATTTTTAAAATTTGCATGAGTTCATCGATCTTATCGCAGTCTTTCACGTTGTAAAGCGAAGCGAAGAATTTCAAGTACTCCTTTACTCCCATATCATTGTATAAATTGTCAACTTCTGGAACATATCCTATTTTTTTCCTTATTTTGTTCAAGTTCGAGAACAGATCTAAACCGTCATACTCGATAAAGCCTGAGCTGGGTTTGAGCAAACCAACAAGTATCCTTATAGTTGTCGTTTTTCCTGCGCCGTTTTCTCCAATTAATCCTAACCTTTCCCCTCTTTTTAACTTAAATGAAATTCCATCAAGAGCTTTAAAGTCTCCGTAGTACTTGACTAAATTTTCAACCCTAAGCATACAACGAACCGATAATTTCTATATACTAAACAGGATTTTTAATATTTGGTGCAGCTGCTTAAAGTAGCAAGGCTGGAGCTGAAGTCGAAAAGGAAGTATTCCCGTAGCTTTATCTTTGTACTTCTAATTTCAGCAGTAATAACTTTAGTTTTGCTATTCTGTATTTTAAAGTTTGGTATAAAGATAGACTCATGCATATATTCATCAAATGTTGATCTGGAGAATAGGCTTTTTTGCTTATCGACCGATCCAGACATAGAGATAGCTGATGGGAAAGTTGTAGTTAGAGGGGATTTTAAATCCTATTCAGCCTTTGATGAATTTAGAGAGTATTTAAGAAGTGAATACAATGAATGGCTTTATGAAAAGTATGGAGAAAGAGCATTCCCAGTAACTGTTGAAATTATAAAAGTGCCAACTACTGCCAAAATTATTCCAGAAATATCTAAAATTAAAATTAAGCCAGAGAAAACCGAAAGTACTTATAAAAAGTCTAAAAAGCCTGTGGAGTATTCAAAAACTGGTGGGGGAGGTAAAGTATCACCGAAGGAGAAATTGTCTGAGAAAAAAGAGTTTTCTGGGATAAAAGCTGTAATCCCAGACAACTTAAGGCCACCCATATTGATAAAGGAACTTATCATGGCCTTCATAATAGTAATGCCGTTTTATTTTATATCGCAGGTTTACACTTCATCGTTTATGGAAGATAAGGTAAAAGAGAGATTTGATATCCTTATAAGCTCCGCTGGAAGGTACTCTGCTTTACTGGGTAAACTAGCTCCTTACTTGTTTATCTCTGCTGTAGTTTCTTTAATTTTATCTAATTTTGATCCATTAATATCGTTTTTAGCTTTTACAATAGCGTTTTTCATGTTGACTTTTGGTTGCTTTCTCTCCTTTATTTCAAGAAGCTACAAGGAGCTAACATTCCTAACAATAGTTGTAACATTTATCATTACCACATACCTTTTCATTCCAGCTGTATTTACTGTTGTACCTCTAAGCAAGATATCCCCTGTAACTTTGATATTTCTTAAACTTAAGGGAGAAGTTTTAGACGTAAAGGATATAATAGTTTCATCTGCTGTTCTGTATTTGATATCTTTTACGTTACTTTACATATCTTCTACCTCGGTTGAGATAATGTATTCTAGAGCAAATCCAGTTGAAAAGGTAATTGCCATATCACATGAACTAATCAACAACTATCCATCTTTATTTTTAGCATCTATTTTATCAATTCCATTTGTCTTTCTTATAGAATTGTTTACTTTAAATTTGATATTTTCATTCAGCTCGTACCTGCTAATAGTTTTAACAGCAATGGCTTTAATAGAAGAATTCTTTAAAGGAACTTTTGTTTATTCTGCGTTTAAAAACAACTTAAACGTATATTTATCAGCTGTAATATCTGCAGTTGGTTTTGCAATGGGAGAAAAGATAATAGTTTTACCATTTTTGCCGTTTGAGCTTTTTAGGTTCATTTTATTCCCATTAGCAGCTCATGTCGCATCATCGCTAGTTTTTGCCTTGCTGATTAGGCTAGGATTTTACAGGGCGCTGTTGTTCTCGACAGGGGTTCACACTCTTTATAATTTTGCCGTCATGAGGTTGATGATTCCATGAACTGGGTAAAGATTGCATTAAAGGATTTAAGATCCATAGCAAGGGAAAAGACATTTATTCTATCGTTTATGCTAATTCTCTTCATATCATCCTTCATAAACATAATATCAGCAGGTTTAGCCGTGCTTTACGGATCTGGGTATTATGGGAAAGTAAAAATAGGCTTAGTTGGAGATGCTCCAGTTTTTGAATCCTTGGCAAATCCCATAAAGTTTGAAGATATACAAACAGGTTTAAAATTCTTGAGTGAGGGTAAAATAGATGCTTTGCTTGTTTTTAATGAAAACATAACTGGAAGGAATAACATTAGGTTGTATTTGCCTAAGGAGGAAATTAGGGCCGTGAAAAGCATACCTTATCTAAGAAAAGTACTCATGGAGTATCAGGATAAGCTCAGGTTGATCAATGGATATCCTGTGTTAAACATAAGAGTTTACGATAAACATGGAAGTGCTTTAAAGATTCCAGAAGGTCTCTCTTTGCAGTTTAAATTCATATATGTGGTCATAATACCAATGCTAGCAATTCTGAGTGCTATTATCTCTTCAATGTACTTAATTGACATAATTTGTGAAGAATTCGAAACAAGATCGATTGAAGTTCTATCAACTGTTGCAAGATTGGATGAGGTGATTTCCGGAAAATTCTTGCCATCGTTTATAATTTTTCTGATCTTGACATGCTCTTGGATAGTTGTAGTGAACGCTAACAACGTTTATGTTGATTTCCTGTTAACTCTATACTCATCGCTATCGTTGTACATTTTAATGGCATCGATTTCATTAATTGTATCGATTTATGTAAAGAATAGAGAGAAATCGCAGTTACTTTTCTCCTTAATTATTATACCTTTAATTATCCTATTTCTGATCTTTGAGAATTCGCCGATCCACGTGATTGTTTTGTCTGCAATTTCGGTCTTAAATTTTGCTTGCTTTGTTTATTTAGCCTTTTCAGGAGTTTTTCTTGCACTTTCTATGATTTCTTCAACGAAAATACTGGAAAAAACATTTCTGACATAATTTTAGATGTTCCAGCCTTGTTAATTTTTGCTAAATCTGCTAGAATTAAATTACAATCAAGTTTTGCTGGAAAGATACAATATTAATAAGATAATGGCTAAGCATTTGTAAACGTTGCTTAAAATGTAGCAATTTATTTATACTATTGTAGTTAACCAAGCAAACATTATGTCTTTAAAGAAGTTAGTAACATTAGTAATCATATTTTTACTTTTAGCAATTCTGGCTGTGTTATGAAGAAAACTACTGAAAAATACGGAAAATTTCCAAAGGAATCTCCGAAACCAACTAAAAAGTTTGAAAAGAAGAAGTCTGAGAAAAAAGAAAGCGAAAGGCATGAGAGAGAAAGAAAATTAACACTAACTGGAATATGAATTCAGCTAAACGGAGTAGGTGGTGGAGATATGCATTCTGTTTATTCAACCAGCGATGGAATTCTTTTTGATTCTTACGGATTTGGTGGAGTTTGGAGAAGTGAAGATGGTGGAGAGCATTGGGTAATGATAAAGCAGGAGGACTTTGTTGATGTGAAGTTTTATGACATGGAAGAAATTGGCAGAAGATTGTATGCCGGAACAAATAAAGGCTTGTGGTATAGTGATGACAGAGGAAAAACTTGGACGAAAATAGAAACTGGATTTGATGAAGTTGATAGCGGCAAGTATCACGTAGTAACTTTGGCCAAATACGGAAATGATTTACTATTTACAACGGCTCTAGGAAAAACATATAGGAAGGGAAAACCTGGATACGGTAGCCTGTTCTGCTATAGAAATGGAAAGGTTGAGGAAATGTTAGTGCCAGAAAACAGGGAAATTTATGTTGAGGCTAGATATCCCTTTATATTTCTATCGAGCCCATACTCAGGACTTTATTACTCCAAAGGAGATGGAAAGTGGACGAATACTCTAAACAAAAATACAACGAGTGTTTACGTTGACGAAAATTTGAATTTATATGTTGGAACGATAAAGGATTGGTGGTACATTGGATTAAGGAGTGGAGATATTTGGGTATGGAAGCACATAACAGTTCCAGGCAAGAGCTCTGAAACTATATTTCACTTCATAGTTCCTGATCCTGTCAACAAGAAGTTCTTATGGTTTGGGTGCGAAGGTGCTTCTAAGTTCTATTCTTATTCAGCCAGAGGGTTTCGGAAATGCATTCATAGGCGTTGGATGCTGGGATTGAGAAAAGCTAACGACTTGGAAAACTAATCCGAACTATGCAACATCTATAGCATTCTATGGAACTGAAACAGTTAGTACACCATGTGGAAAAGCAACAAAGATTGCCTTCATAACGGTTGGAGGTCAGGCTGTAAGGGAGACTGAGGATGGAGGGTTCACTGGGTCTGATCCACCGCTTGGGAAAATACCTATGTTAAAGGATATCAATATACCTGCAAAGCTGAATTTTGTTTTAAGTAAGGCCACTGAGCAAGATCCTAGGAAAAGATACTCTTCAATTGCTGAATTTAGGGATGCATTATTCTTTGAAGTTAAGCCGAGTAAAGAAACACACCCGTACGTAATTATAGGAGGGAAAAAGCATTACATAAACAGGAATGTAGTTACCATTGGTAGACTTAGAAATGCGGATATCCATGTTAAAGATGATTATGGATATGTATCTAGGATACATTGTATGATGGTGAAGCGTAGAGAGGGATATCTGCTAGTTGATAACAAAAGTACTGGTGGAGTCTTTGTGTATAGCGATGGCGTGTACAAAAGAATTGAGAAGTGGTGGCTAAAAGATGGAGATATAATAGCGCTTTGCTACGACAGAGTTAAAGGACCATATATAACGTTTCAGTTTAAGGAGGCATGAACACAAACAACTTCTGATGTTGGAGCATTCCCAGAACTTAACATCAAACCATCTTCAAAACCTTGCACAGTCATTTAGTAATTCATCGGTCATGATAAAACCAGATATAAAATTGCTTTAAGCTTTGAACAGGCACTCAATAAATCACAAACTTACAAATGGTCAATTTAGTTTTGGTATACTAAACAGAATTGAAATTTTCCGATGAAAAATTTATAGGAAAAATAATTCTATTTAAAAACACCACTTTCAGGAAAACGCAATCTTCAGTCTAAGTCAAGGAAAGCTAAGAAAGCGAGGATAAAATCTACTGGCAAAGTAGATGTTGAAGACAATTATGCTGTTATTTCAACATGGCAATCCTAAGCTTGAAGCTAAAAAAGCAAAATGATGATTCCTGAAGATTAAAAGGATCTTGAACCTCAAATTCTGTCTGTAACCTACAAAATGGTAAGCAAACTTGAATTTGCAATACGACTACAAAACATTAACGCAAAAAAAGCTGTACAGGCTAGTATTATCTGCATGGTGTAGCACTAATCCAAGCGTAGATTTACCAAATTCTCATTTTTAGTTTTGAAACGAAATACATTTATAAAGCTTCGCTTGTTTAGTGCTAATTTAAGTCACTTGAGCAACTTTTCCAGTCTCTCTGTTAACTCCTTCTTTTTTCTTTCATATCCAGCTTTTACAGCTCTTCTTCTCATGTAAACTGCAAGCACAACGACTAGAATAATTACTCCAAAATGCCAAGGTATTTGTGTTCCTGCTGGAGTTATTTCGCTGTCGAAGAAACAAACACAGTAATCCTCACAGCCGGCAACGACATAATTGCCATCTTGGGTTACAGCAACTTGTCCAACGGCTTCTCCAGTTTTATAGCTCCACAAAAGGTTACCACTTTTATCAAAGAAATAGATCTTACAATCATCACTACCAGCAACAATGTAGTTACCATCTTGGCTTATGGCTACTGACCAAACTTCACCTCCCGTCTTATGGCTCCAGAGAAGTTTTCCATTTCTATCGAAGAAGTATATCCAATTATCTAAGCTTCCAGCAACAATTGTATTTTCCATTAGAGCTTATAGCTACTGACCAAACATTATGCCCAGTTTTATAGCTCCATAAAAGATTTCCATTTCTGTCAAAGAAGTAAATCCAGCCATATATACTGCCTATAGCAATGTATTTACCATCTGGAGTTAAAACTACTGACAAAACACCGCTTTCTGTCTCATAACTCCAGAGAAGATTCTCCACTTTTGTCAAAGAAGTAAACCTTATCGCTACCTGCAACGATATTAATTACCATCTTTGGTCATGTCAACTGGCCAGACAATGTAACCTGTCTTATAGCTCCACTTAACGTATGCGGCACATCCACTAGCTGAGAAAAACAGAACAGCCGTAATTGCTATCAAAATTTTGCCTAAAGTTCTCAACAGCCATCACCTGAGAGTAGCTTAAGATAACTTAACATTCTGGCATTAATACTCTATCTATCTGCTTTAACTTCCCTAAGTTTTTTGGAAGTCAACTGGAATCATTTGTATCGGTTTGTAAGGTAAATTTATAAATGCTTGTAAATTCTCCCTCTCACATCAACATCGACAACAATTATGATTCTCTCCTCTTCGTAAACCTTAAAAAGGGCTCTGTAATTTCCGATTTTAATTCTGTAGATATTATCCTCAATTTTGATCACATCCTTGACGTTCGGAAAATTCTCAAGCGTTTTTAGTTTTTCTTTTATTTTCTCTGCATCTGGAAACTTGTCAAGCTTTTTCTTTGCCTTTTTGAGCATGTAAACTTCGAATGTCATAGTTTAACGAGTTTATCAAATTCTTTCTTCCTAACTATTTCATCTGCTTCTTTAAGCAGCTTGATTTCCTCATCCGTTAAAGTCTTATCTTCAAGGAGTTCTAGGATCTTATCAAGCTTAGATTCTATTCGTCTCAGAATTTCCTCCATAAATACACCTCCGCGACATTATATTTTAAGTTTGCTTAGAATTAAGCCTGTTAACGGCACCAAATTGTAACTTTTAGATGTGACTAGAACCTTTTGCTTAAAATGGAAGGAATAAAAATTTGAGTACTCTCAAAAAACTAAATATCAAAACTTTTTCTTAAACTGATTACACAATTGCCTAACACTTTCACGTAAGCTGTACTTCAACTGGATGTCACTGAATCGCATTAAATCAAAAACAAACCGCTAGCTGTGAAACTTATAAATAACCTTGCTTGTTCAATCTTTTAGACGTTTAACATGAAACTACTAATTGTTCTGGTAAAAAGCAGTAAAAGATGGATATTGCTTAAAGATGTAAATTCTCATCTTGAATCTGGAAGAGTCAAGAAGACTTTAGCGAGAAACAGGATAAAGCTCATCGACAAAATAATGGACATGCCTAAATTAATCGTAGTGTTGATGTTTTACGGAAATACCCTACGTGGTGGAAGAGCTAAAAAAAGTTATTAGAAAATTTCGGGCTAAAGAAGGTTTAAAACTAAAAGCCGTCTACGGCTTTATCTCAAATGGTAGACAAGTTTGAGAGCTTCGTTATGCAGTGCTCAGCGTAAATGTAAAAAGAGAGAAGTTATGCAGGCTTGTACTCGACTGAGCTGACATAACGTTAAATCTAAAACCCGTTCAGAAAACATAACTTTGAAAAAGAGGCTATACCTTGAGTTCAAAAAATATTCTGTAACTATCCTGCCAAAGATTACTGCAGGTCTTGAATTTAGAAGAAAAGAGTTCAGGAATAATTCAAGTGGTATGATAAAAGAAAAAACTCTAATCAAAAGTTGGCAAAAAATATTTTACTAGCAAGCACAAAATATATCGATAAAAACTTCCTTACCAATCATAATCCTAACTATTTTAATTTTTGTTGGAGTTTGTTGTGCAGTCGGATCTACATACTCTACTGGTAAATACCACGTAATTTTGCATGAATCACGGGAAGATGGAGACTGGACCAATAATCCAAAATGGAAAGTCTACTCAAAAGGAACAGGGGTTACTGCACAAATACAGAGTGATGTAGCATTTGATGGCAGATATGCGCTAAAAATAGACTCAAAATGGTCTGGAGGTAAGGATTGGTTTCTCCTAATTTATGAACTTCCTGATGATTAATACAGTGCACGATGGGGATACTAAATGTGTGGGTGAGAGCTACTAGGTTTGAATGGCACAAATTTTTAAGTTGAACTTGGAGAGGAAGGAGTATGGGTTGAGGTTTATAGCAGAGAAGGTTGCCTGTTCTACAACAGCAACCACCCCAGTGAAACCTTCCACATACTTTTGTACAATTTCACCAAACACTGGTACAGAATTGTTTTCACTTTAGACGTTACTAACTCTAATGTTGATGTTAGAGTTGAGGATATAAACGGAAACATAATTTGCTTAAGAAAGGATGAACTACTTGTAAACATTACTAAGATAAAACGCATTATAATAGGTGGTTATGCTGGCTGGGCTTAGGTAAAGAGACCTCCACAAACTACTTGGTTTGATGACATAGAATACTACTCTACATCATATTATGGACAAAGTTATGAAAAAGTAACTACACCTGTACCTGCATATATTTCTACAAGTGAAATTACACAAACTCAAACTTCAACATCTTGGCAGTTTGTAGAATTAGTTGCAATCATACTAGCAATTGGTATAGCGATTGGAGTTTACTTTAAAAGGAAAGAAAGAAGAAAATACAAAGAAAAGAAAAAAGAGCTTATTAATAAGCTTGAGAAACTTACAAAATGGGTGAAATTAGTGCTTCTAAGTAAAACTACCTTTTGCTTTTTTACTGTAAAAAATTGATAGTCTCATATTAAATGCTGGAAAATTTTAACATAAAAGTTTATTTATAAGTTTTAAGGTTTTATAAATGTTTGTTCTTCATTTAATTGAATTTGATTGTGCCTGATAGTTTCAAAGCTTATGTAAAATATTGAATAGCTGTGTAAAGTAGTCTAAGAAGTGTTTGATTTTTATCTTTTGAGAATGTCCCAAGGTTATTTATAAGTTTCACAGCTAGCGGTTTGTTTTTTATTTAACTTGATTTGGTAGTGTCGTTGTAGTACAGCTTACATGAGATGCTGAATAGCTGTGCAGAGCTGTTTGAAAAGAATTTGATTGGGTTTGGGAATGTACTAAAGTCATTTAAGTTTTTTATAGTTTTACGCTAATGTAGATGGGTTTTAATGCGAAAAAAAATTATAAGTTATATTTTAGATAGAAAAACTATGCGAATATTTTTCATACTTCTTCTAGTTTTTTTTCGCTTATCTCAGCTGTGCATACTGCTAAAGCAATTGAGCCTGCTTGGAAGTACAAGACCAGTTGTTCCATTTTAACTGTTGCAATAGGAAATGGCTATGTTGTTGCTGGAAGCTTTGACTATTACATTTACTGCTTTGACTTATCTTCAGTGCAAGCATCAACTTCGCAAATTCCAACTCCTCCAAAGCCTGCACAAACTCCAGAAACGCAAACTGCGCAGACCGAGATTTGGCACCTCGCATTACCAATCGCATCAGCTTTAGCAATTGTAGTTTATACAAGGAAGGTTATGGTTAAGAGAAGAAAAAGAAGAATAATTAGCAGGCTTGAGAGACTCATGAAGTAAACTCTTAAAGATTTCAAAATGCAAAACTATTCGCCAAATCCAAGATTGTCGGAAAAAGAGTTTAAAGATCTAAAAAACACCTCCCAACCTTTATCCTGTGAGTTTATATACTCAGCCTGCTTTATTGCAATTTCATCAACCCCAATTTTCTCTCAATCTTCTCCTTAAGCTGATTCATGAACAAATCAATATACTTTTTCAGCTCAACGTCAACATAGCGTGCAAGATCCTCAGCATACCTGTAAGTATATCCTTCACCCCTTGTCCTTCAAACAGAAAACAACAAGATCGCTGCAGTAGTGTAAGCTGGAATTAACCTTGTTCTAGTGAAAGAAACATCAGGTATCTTGCATTAACTCACAACAAATTTTCTATTTTTTACATCTGTGTTGATTTCTTTCTCAAAATTCTTCACTTTCAATTCCAGCTAACAGTCTTTCAAGTCTTTTTATGATTTTTCTTTTTCCTGCAGCAAAATCTCCACCCTCCACAACACTGTACTGCTCAAGTTCCTCAGAAAATTTAAGTTTTTCAGGTTTTTTAGCTTCAACTACTTCTCTTGCAATCCCAATTCTTGTTCCTATAGCCCTTGCAACTCCTTCAACTTCAACATCAATACCGTATCCAATCCTTCTAACATCAACAAACTGCATGAACTTCTTCTCAAACCTGTTTCCAAGAGCATCCTCAAATGTAACTGCGATTTCGACAGGAACCTTTCCAACTGATTTTGGAAGAGCTCCAAGTTCAACAACGGTACTTTCCATGCCTTTAAGGCTTAAAGGCTTTAATCCCCTAACTTCGAAATCAGAAATTTTTACGTCAAGATTGTATACGTTCTTCAGACTTTTGTTTGAAACAGAAAGCCTCATTATATCCCATTCGCCATAGTTGAATAACCTGTTCTCTATTCTCACTTCCAGCTCTGGCTCAATCTTTTCGAGGTTTTCAACATTGCTTTCAATCCTTTTTACCATCTCTTCGAGCTCCTCAATATCTTTTGTCTTGCTAACATCTGGTATTTCAACAATTCCAATACTCTTAGCTAACTTTGAAATACTCTCAAGCTTTTTAAGAAGCTCAGAGGATCCTTCAAGATCTTTAACATAGCTCCTAAGTTTATCTATATCCAAATCCGAAACATTTTTCAGCAACTTTACAGCACCAAGCTCCTTAATAAAGCTCTCTAAATCCTTGATCTTTTTTAATGCGGAAAACCGCTTCTTCAAGTTTTTCGATATAACTGATAATTTCTGAAAAATTAGTCTTTTTAGGTTCCTTAAGCTTGCTGAGCAATTTTGCAATCTTGTGGTCAACAGAGCTAAGCTCTTTTTCAAGTTCCTCTGCTCTCTTTATCAGATGGTCAGCCGTAATTAGGCAGTAAACACAATCACTTCCAGCAACAACGTAGCCATTGCCTATTGCAACAGCCCTAACAGCTTTGCTCGTTTTGTACTTCCACGAGAGCATCATAACAGTCGCCTAGTTTTTGCTGCAGAAATTTGGTTTGCCAAAACTAGTGAGGAAGAAACAACCTCTTAAACTTTTCTTGCAAAAATTTTTATAAAATTTTAATTTTTTTCGCTTAATGATTCTTAAGCGAAAAGAGTGGTAGAAGTATCCTAAATTTATAATAATTAAAAATAAAAAGCTTGTAAGCTTAATCACTACGTACAATTTAGAACCAATCATTGTTACATTTAAAGGTGATTGTGATACACTGCGTAATATTGTAAAAGAGTGAAGTGGGATTATGAGATGTTATTAGATGTAAATCAAAAAATTTTAATATATTTTAGTTAGTTTTTGAATATTGCTATGGGTATCAGTGGTAGAATACCGGGTATTGTACTGATATTTGCGCTGTGTTTGACATTTGCACTGGTAAATGCATCAGCTGCTCATGTCATCATCCCTTGGATTGGTATGGGTGGACATTCAAAGCTGGAGTGCAGCGATTGCCATACAGAGTTGCCGTATCACAAAATAAACGTGTCATCCATAGAAATATGTGAGAAATGCCATGAAAAGGAAGTTAAGGAAGTAATGAAATCCAAACATGCAGGTCTGGGAGCAACACGCCCAGACACGATGCCAAATACATGCCTTGTCTGTCATAATCCCCATTTGGGTGTTGTCAAAGAAAACGGAATATTTGAGAATCAAACCGTTGCAGAATACAATAAATTTGCATTTAAGCTGAAAAAGGTCGGAATACTTGAAACCGAACACACATGGAGGACCTTTGGTTCCATAAGAGAATTTTGCTTAGACTGCCATGGAAGGGGAGATCATGGAAAAAACGTCTCTGACCCTAGCAAGGTTACGGGTAGGGAAGGTGTGTGGTTCCAGCACGATTGGTACGGGAACGATAGACCAATTCCAAAAATAGAGGGTCTTGGCGATGAACGAGGCGCACTGCCAATGGATGACCCAGACTTCATATCTTACAACGTATGGAAAATGGAGAAGAAACATTATGGCTTTGGAAATGCACCTTATGGCAGCGCTAACTACACAGAGGGATTGAAAAACTGCAGCCATGCATGTCATTACGGTGGCTCGCTAATTGTTATGGGAGGAAAGAAGGTTCCACCATCAGGCTATGAGTGCAGTGATTGCCACCTGGAGAGTCACACTGCTAAGAAGAAAATAGAAATGGGCGTACATGCAACTTATCTATCCCAGGATTGTACAAAGTGTCACGTACCCCATACATTTAAAGCTTTGAAAGCAAAAGGCGTTCCTGCAGGGGTTACACCAACAACAGCAACACCTACCGCAACTCCAGCCGCACCTGCTCCAGGCTTCGAGTTGCTTACCGCAGTTATATGTCTAATCTTTGCCTATGCCATAGCGAGAAGGAGAATTTGACTTTTTTAAATTATTTATTACTGCTTTATTTCCTATTGTTTTATTTTCATTTTTTATTATGAAAATGTTTACATTTTTCTTCAAAATAAAATTGATAAAAGAATAGCCATAAACAAGGTTGAAGAATCAATAACAAGTTACTTTGTGATCTACTGTTGACCTCCTCCCCGCCCTGAAGTGCGAGGATTCCTTGCGGGAAAGTTTGTGCATACCCTCAGCCTAGCTCTTCATGGATATGCACGGGGTGGGTCAGCACCCCGTTAAACCCGCCTGTCCGCAAAGGCGGAGAGGCAGGCTATAGTTGCTTGGTTACTTTTCCCATCCACCCGACACTGGATAATAGAGCGGGGTTTTAATAAAAACCTACCACCAATCTTCCCCTCCTACCTCCCCTAATTCATCCCCGCATTGAAATGCGAGGCTCTCTTAGCGACATTTTGTAAATGTGAGGAATGGATAGCTGAAAGCTTGTGCATGGTTGATGAGTGGCAAGATTGTGGGGTTTAGTATTGGCATCTTTGCTAGGAGAGGCTGAAAAGCTGGCTTGTAGTAAGTATTCGATAAAGAAAGCAAGAAACCTCCTATGTTAAGAAGGAAACAGTAATACTCCTAAATATTGCAACCATTGCGCAACGGAACTATCTGATGAATAGCTTAGCCAAAATTTTGGCCACACTTCGTGTGACTTGATCGTACCCGTTCTTATCTTGTGGTAGAATTTTCTGTATCAAGACTTGCATTGAAGAAATCCATCCATCGTGACAGGGGGTAAATTGAAATGAGTAAAGCCCATTAGGGAATTAAACCGCTGTAAAACTCCTAAATCCTTACATCAAAAAGATCTTACTGTGAGCACGGATGGAGTGGAAGAAATTTTTTAAGCTTTAGCTTTAAACAGCTTATACATTTAAAAAGGACAAGGAAAAAAGTTTAGTAAATCCTATTGTAATCAAAAGTAAGGTTGTATAGATATGAAGAAGAAAATCAGAATTGTCGGTTCAAAAATTCATGACATCGGTTACCGTTACTTTTTGATGGAGAACGCTTTGGCCTTTGGCATAGAAAGATTTAGAGCAATCAATATTAAGGATGAGAAGCAGATTGTGGAGGTTTATGTTGAAGGAGAAGATAAATCGGTAAATGAGTTCTGCAGGTTGGTAAGCTCAAACTTTCCACCAGATGCCCTTGTCGATGAAGTAAAGATTGAGGATTATACAGGGTATGTTCCAAGATTAGAAGCGTTTGCTCTGGTTTTTAACATTGGACAGGCGAGAAAGTTTATAGAGTATGGAAAACAGGTTTTGAAGAAACAAGATAAGATGCTTGAAAAGCAGGATGAAACGATAAAGGCTGTGAAAGAAGTAGGAGAAAAAGTTGACAAGGTTGCAGAGAAAATTGACAATCTTAGACTAGATCTTAAAGCTTACCTCGATGAAAGACTAAAGAAACTAGAGATGGAAATTGAAAAGATAAAGGAAGCAATTGGTCTAAAGTAGTTTTTTAAAGCACTTTAGGTTCCTCAGGTGGGCTGATTTGCTAGTTTTGCAAGATGTATTAAAAGGTTCTTAATGAAATTTGGTGCAGTAAACCCTGGAGTTGGCTTGATGCAAAGGATAAGTATGCTCAATAATGGAACTGACAAAAGTCAGACAGTTGGGAATCTAAACGAAAATAACGGAAACGAGCAACGAAAGCTTAAGTCTTTGACCAGCTATTGACTTGGAACTTTATCAGATTGATTTACAATTGATTCTTGTGCTAAGTGACTATACGTAGGTGGCGTTAAATTACGCATCTAATTTCTGAAATAATCGTCGATCATATTTTTCTGAATTTTCCTATAAATCTTCTACAGGATTTCCACTGCTCTTTTGTAAAAATGTGAAACTCAAAAGGAGATTCAAAAAACTTCTTGGTTAATTCACCAAATAATTCGAGTTTTTTATCTCTATCGGACAGTTCATCAGAAACTATTCCAATATCTATATCTGACAGACCGATTGAGTAATCCCCATCCACGACAGAACCGTAAAGATATATCTCAGCATCGGGAACTCTTTCCTTGACAATTTTTTTAATCTCTTCTAAGTAATAATCAAGATTGTCAAAGTATTTTCTCCTTCTTTCGTAAACATCCCTTAAGAACTCCATAGCAAGTTTTTAAGTTTTTTATAAAATCTTAAAGCTGTATCAACCTCATCCTTTTTAAACTCTTCTGGAAGATATCTCGAAGCGATATACGCGTATTCTAAGTTCCTTAAAATTGTCCAATTCTCGTCAATGAATTTTTCTAGCTCTTCTTGTTTAAATATTGTCGATAAGTCCTTTAGTAATCTTCTTAAACTATGAGTTTTCTCAAAATATCCTGTTAAATCCATAAGTTTAGCTTTTATGATTAGTTGGCACGCTTGTTCTACGTGAAACATTGCTAAATCGTAATCTTCTCTTTTTAAATCCTCTAAGGCATCTTTGATAAAGCTCTCAGCTCTCTTTAGGAGTATTCTTATTTCTTCTTTCATTAATTTTCTTAAAGACAGGTTAATTAAAGTAATTTTCTCTTCTTACTTATACAAGAAGTTTTAACGTAGAAATATGCAAAAACTGTGGGATTAAACTTTTACTTAAGCTTATACCTGGACTTTTTAACCTTTTAGGCAGATTGTAAGCTTTTGAACTTTTAAACTTGCTATTTAATGAGTTGTGAAGACCTCTAATTTAACAGGCAACAGGTAGACAAACTCGTATCAAGGTGAGGAAAAATAAGAAAAATATTAATGAAAATTAAAAAAGATTAAAAATGATAAGGGAAATTACTGTTAAATCGATCTTAAATAGGCATAAGAAAAGAGATGCATGGTTTTTGGACGACTATTCTTTGAATCCTTATTATTTTTGCGATTTCAACTGCATCTATTGTTATATTCATGGCAGTAGCTATGGAGAGAGAACTGGACGTGGTTTAGCTGTAAAAATAAACGCTCCAACTTTACTTGAAAAAGAATTAGCAAGAAGAGCAAAAAGAAAAGAGTACGGCTTCATAGCTTTAAGTTCTGCCACGGAACCTTGGATGTATGCTGAAGAGAAATATAAATTAACAAGAAAATGCCTAGAAGTTATTGCTAGACTCAAATTTCCTGTTCACTGTTTAACTAAATCGACTTTAATCTTAAGAGATTTGGATTTACTAGATGAAATTGATAAAAGTGCAATTTTACCGAGTGATCTAAGTAGGTTGGGTCATGGTGTACTAATAACTTCTTCTATCTCATCATTGGATGAAAAAATTGCAAAAATCTTTGAACCATCCGCTCCGAAACCAAAGAAAAGACTGGAAACTTTACAGAAAGTTAAAGAAGCTGGTTTTTATGCTGGGGTAGCTTTTATTCCAGTTTTACCTTTCATCTCTGATTCAACCGAGCAAATAGAGGAAATGATAAAAATGGCCAAGGAATTTGGAGCAGATTATGTTTTTATCGGTGCTTTAACCTTATACGGCGTTGGAAAGGAAATTTACTATAAAATTCTTGAGAAACATTTTCCAGAATTGTTACCAAAATACAAAAACCTTTTTGGAAACTTTAACCAACCAAACAAGGTTTACCAACTAGATCTTGAAAAAAGAGCGAAGGAATTTTGCAAGAAATACGGTGTGAAGTACAAAATTTTATAAAAGCGACTATCATTCTCAAAAGTAGCAAAAATTATCTAACCATTTTTATATTATATTCTATTTTTTATGCATGAAGAAGCTTTTCTGGTAAACAAAAGGTAAGAATAAAAATGTAAAAATTTTAAATTAAACTGCATGGAAGTGTTTGACATCTATATACACTCGGAGGGTAGAAGCATAGATGATTTATCTAAAATGGCAGAGAAAGGGATAAAAAGAGCCATAACCTGTGCTTTTTACCCTATGGAACCAAAATTTGCTGAGACGATGATAGATCTGTTCAGAAAGCTAACTACTTTTGAAGTAGAAAGAGGAAAAGAAGCTGGTATGCAAATATATCCAGCCATAGGAATACATCCAAGGTGCATTCCTCCTAATTTCAAAAAGCCATAGATGCAATGGAAATGGAATGTACAGCTTTTGGGAAAATTGGTATTGAGACTGGAAGCAAAGAGGAAGTGGAAGTCTTTGAGGAACAAATCAAACTTGCAAAGAAGCTTGATAAACCATGCATAATACATACACCAAAGAAAAACGAAGCAACAATCTTTGAGAAAGTTGTTAAAATACCTGAAAAACATGAATTTCCCGAGGATCTCACAGTAATAGATCACACTACGCATGAGATCGTAAAAAAATGGAAAAAGGATATTTTGCTGGATTAACAGTTCAAATTGAGAAGTTAAGTGAAAAAGATGTGTATGAAATAATTAAGGACTTCGGAGTAGAGAAATTTGTTTTAAATAGTGACACAGGGTTTGATAGAGCAGATATGTTTTCTACGGTAAAAACTGTGAATTACTTGGAGGAAAAAAGGTGTGAAAAGGAGGATATAAGAAAGCTAGTATTTAAAAATGCCTTAAGGATATTTAAAATTGGATAAAAATGGTAATCTTTGGTAAATCAATAGGGGAAGTAGCTGAATTGCTCTTGGAAAGTAAATTTTGCGTAGTTTTTACTGGAGCTGGAGTTTCGGCAGAAAGCGGTATACCAACCTTTAGAGGAAAAAATGGACTATGGAGCAAGTATAATCCGGAGGAAGTCGCATCAATAGAAGGTTTTATGAGAGATCCATCAAAATTCTGGAATCTTGCCAAAGAATTAATAGTGAAAGTCAAATCTAAACCAAACCCTGCCCATTACTCAATAGCAAGACTTGAAGATATGGGTATAGTTAAAGCTGTAATCACACAGAATATAGACAGACTTCATCAAAAAGCTGGGAGCAAAAATGTTATAGAATTGCATGGAAGCTTAGAGAAGGTTAGATGCATCAGGTGTGGAAAGGAGTATAAGTGGGAAGAAATCGAAGAAAAACTTGAACATGAGATGCCACCAAAATGTGAATGTGGAAGCATACACCTTAAACCAAACATCGTTTTCTTCAACGAACCGTTAGATAGAGATGTATTGAGGAAGGCATTTAGCTTAGCGGAAAGGAGTGATTTGTTTATAGTGGTGGGGTCATCCCTCGTTGTTTACCCAGCAGCACTAATACCTTTAACTGCAAAGGATGGTGGAGCTAAACTTGTTTTGATTAACAAAGATCCCACAGAAATGGATTATTGTTTTGACATAAAAATATATGGAAAAGCTGGGGAAATACTTCCAGAAATCTTAAGAGCTGTGGAAATTAGAAAAAATAGATTTAGCTAAATTTTTCTACCTCTGACAAAGTCATATATTATCCTAGCTTGTTTTTCACCGATTCCATCAACCCTAGAGAGCTCAAGAATGCTTGCATTGACAATTCTATATATCGATCCAAATTTCTCAAGGAGTCTTTTTGCCTTTTCCTCACCAATTCCTGGTATTGCTGTTAACATAGCTATTTGGTTTTCCTTTTCACCTTTTTTTATCAATCTTGGTTTTGTTTTTAGATCTCCACTTTCCACAAGCTTATTTATGGACTTTAATGCATAGCAAAAGTCCAACTCATCTTTAAAAAACAAGGGTACAACTCTTCCATAGTTTTTCCTTAAAGCCAGTGAAACTATGCTACCTATTACAGCTTCTCTCCTAAAACCTCTCATGAGTAAAGCATCATCAAGATCCCCTATAATGCAGATAAAAGCAAGCTCATAGCGCGAAGATAACTGATGTACTTGAGCAAACAATCTACCGTCTGCTATGGAATTTAAATAGTCATTTACATCTTTTCTTTCAATTGGAACTTCGAATCCTTTGTATGAAACTAGATAATCACCCACTTCAAGTCTTTTCCTATAAACAGGGGCTTTTATTTTTCTTAATAATTCTTCTATTCTCTTTGGTTCCCTATCATCTATGAAAATCATTAAAATTTGTAAATCCTCTGCTAGTTATAAAACCTTTCTTTTAAACTAGAAAGTTAGCAAATCAACATACCAAGATTTCCACTGGAGAGAAAATATCCTTAAAACATCTTAATTTGTGATTGAAATTAGCATATTGATTAATTTTGCTGCCTTATTTGCATTTAGCAAACTTCTATAAAACTACTGTTCGTAAAATTTTGCTTTTTAAGGCGGGGATAATGAATGGGGGTTTATGTGAAAGTTTAGGAAGACCAAATACTCGAAATTTAATCCAACTTATAAGGAAACACTCCTATGGAGAAGAAAGTTTAAATTGAATTGAGATTTTTCGAGTTTTGAGTTAATTTAATTGATAGATAACAAGCTAGTTGAAAATAAGACTATTTACAAGTAAACCCTTTAACTTCCATGTGAAGCTTTGCAGTAAAGATATGGAAAATTTTTTTATACTTTAGCGCGGGTAAATCATAAGCCTGTAGTTTATTTAGACACTTGTCAAAAGTTTAAAAACAATCTAGTTGTACATAATTGTATTACAGCCAATGTAAACTGTCAATAACTCTGCAAGGCTGTTTTGAAGAGAGTTTGACGTTAAGTTTTAAGAACACCTTAAAAAAGTACATAATGGAGGAAATATATTCAGTTTGGAGGTTTAATGATAAAAGCTAAGAAGGTATTAAGTTTACCCTTTTAGATCCTCTTTAGAAATCTTTGGAGAGAAAAACGTGTAAACTTGCTAATGAGCTCTAAAGAGAAAGTCTAAAAAGTGTGCGAATAAAATGATAAAGCTAAGGAAAGCATACTTAATAAAAATCTGCACCAGTGTTTGAATTTGATCAGAAAAATTATTCCCTAAATCTAATGAAGTAGAAATTTACAGTTCCACACCAATGTAAATAATTCTCATCCAAATTTTGGATTATGTTAATCTACAGATTTGCAACCTTTGATGCGCTGTATTCTATTTTTTATCTCTACACTCAGGTTTCTATCGATGCTAAAAATAATGGAATACTTTTCCTGTCAAGCAAGTAACAGGCTTTCAAATGCTTTGGCTTTGACCAGGTTTTATACCCCACTTAACTTCAAAACCTATCTACTCTCTATTTATTACAGCTACAATGTCCACCTCAGTTTTATTTCTCCAAAAATAGGTTTCAAGTTTCCTTGAAAGATGAGAACAAACAACAGATTCTACCATGTTCCTCTCTAGAACATTTTCCCTCGTATAGTATGAAAATACTCTGTATAAAAATGGATCAGTAATGTGAATCTTCTTATTTTTTCTATACTGAACTTTAAAATCTGGAGATAGAATGTGAAGGGTTTTTACACAATACATGTTTTCTAAAACTTCAATATAGCTCTGAACTGTGTGAGGTGAAGATATAGAGATCTCCTTTGCGATGCTAAGCCAGCTTATCGGAGACAATCTGGCCCTGATTATGGATGATATAACTTCTTTCATGAATTTTTCACTTTTTCCAAATTTTTTCCAATCTCCAATTAGCCAATCCAAGCATGTTTTTATTGTTTTTAAGGAAACTTTACCGGCTGAGAACAGATCTATTATGGCTAATGGAAATCCTCCGGTAATCAAGTACTTTCTAAACACATCATCAATCGTGCTGTAAAATATCTTATTAGCGATCATAGCCCTATTTACATCCATTATTTCCTTTAGTGGGATTTTTCTTAAACTAATGCTTCCAAATTTTTCAACAAACTCAGAGAAACTCATTGGATAAAAGATTATATCTCTTCCATTACCCCTTCTTCCTGGAAACATCTCTTTGCCTTTTAAAATCTCCAAACTTGAAGAACCAGTTACGATTAAAACATCCCTTTTAAAGAATCCTTTATCAATCCTCGATTTTATGGCTCTATACCATTCATCCACGAATGTAATCTCATCCAGTATTATGATTGAGTTTTTTAAGCCCCACTTCTTTCTTGCAGATATGTAGGTATTCAATATATCGCCTAACTCCTCAAAGTCGGTTATTTCATCACAGGAGTAGTAAAATATTGACCTAGGATCAAGTTTTTTGAGTAGTTTCTCGTGAATAAGAATTTTCAAAAGAGTTGTTTTTCCAATTTGTCTTGGACCAACTAAGAAATGAAGAGAACAAGGCTCTAGTGGAATCTCATTTATTAAATTCGGAATCCACTTAACATCCTTGTTTTTCCACTCCTCATATAATTCGTCAGTTTCGCCTTGCGAAGCAATAACAATTTTCGTAGACATTGATGGACATTAGTCAATTTTGATGCCATGCTTTTTGAGCCAAAGGATTAAAGCCTCTTCAACAGCTTCACTCAGCGCACCCTTCTTGTTCCCCTTAACTTCAACAACTTTCATCCTGAACAGCTTTCCAACTTCTTCTCTTATCGCAACGTTGAACCTCATCAACCCATAAGCTCTATTACGCAGAAAAGTTTATAAGCTTTTGCGTTTAATAACCGCTGTGGAAGCGATAAAGGCTTGCAGCGTTCCAGTAATTGCACCGAAAGACTTGTTGGATGAATATTTTAAGCTGAGAAAAATTGCGTTGTAAGAAATACTCAGGAATGTTAAGTTTTCAAAAAGTGGAAAAGCTCATTTGAAGTTCAACAAAAATGATAGAAAAGAATTGAGGAATAAGTTGCTTAGAAATTGGAAATTCGCAAAGAATTACGTAGATTCTGCTATTAATTCAGTTATAGGATTGATTAAGAGCTGGATAAAGTTGCACAATCAAGGTAAAGCCAAATCAAAACCTGAGATTACGAAAAAGACTGTTTACGTTAAAACAACTCTGTTTTCCGTTAAAAACGGTAAGATTAAGATTACAGTAGAGCCTAGAAAACGCTATCTTGAAATAGATCTGGCAAAATTTGATTACTTACCGAAAGATTATGATTCAATTGGCGGGCTAATCCTGAAAGAGAATAGATTAATTGTAACTTTCAAGAAAAAAGTTAAGCAAATAAAGCCGAAAGATTACGCATCTTTCGACGCTAATTTAATGAATATCGCTGGTTTTATC
>Ga0190367_1000621_pt1 | contig 24595 bp, 30 predicted proteins | sample 4872181011_MG_FD_171838 | JGI IMG/M metagenome (GOLD analysis project Ga0190367, IMG submission 171838) | Hydrothermal vent microbial mat bacterial communities from Southern Trench, Guaymas Basin, Mexico - 4872-18-10-11_MG | ecosystem: Environmental > Aquatic > Marine > Hydrothermal vents >...
GAAAAAGAAAAATAAAGGGAAAGAATTAAAGATCATGATTACTGTTAGGTAATAAGTAAAATAATCTCTCTTGCAGTTGAATAGTGCAGATGGGAAGGTGTTAAGCTGCTAAGCAGTTAAGCAAAAACTAAACATAGCTAAACAGAAAATAATTTTAATAAAATGTTATTATTGTAAAGATGCTTGACATAAATAGGTTGGAGGAGATGGATGAGGTGCTAAATGAGATAAGGGCGCTTCATAGAAATACGTAGTTGACATTAGGTTATGAGGTTTCAGTGATGCTCACGAGACAAAGAGAAGTAACGTACCTCATTTGGCTCTTAAGGAGATTAATAATCAATATAAAGCTGGTAACTAAAGGTTTTTAGAGATTACCAAATATCTAGTTCTTGTAAAAACTGGTCGAGTGATGCTTCAATGAACATCTACCATTTAAGCTATACTCCCTACTTTCTAGGAGAGAGAATGGTAACCATATCATTTAGTGGATGTAACTTTAAGTGTATAGGATGCCTTAGGAAGAAGAGGAAGGGAGATATCTATGCGGAGAGAGTAGAGTATATAGAGTGGAACCTTAAAAATATAATTAAAAAGATTGAAGAGATTAGACCTCATAGAATATATCTAGGTGGATATGAGCCTACATTAGATCCTGATCTAGTAGACATAGTGAGTAGACTCTCTAAGCTAGACGCGCATATAATCTTACTTACTAATGGATCGCTTTTAAATAGGGATTATATCCATAAGTTGCTAGAGGCTGGTTTGAGAGAGATTATAATAAGTGTTAAGGCATTTGATCCTGAAAAACACCTGTATTATACCGGAAGATCGAATAGGCCAGTTCTAAATGCTATTAAAGAGCTATGCAAAATAGAAGATCCTTATTTTAGATTCCAGGTGGAAACGTTACTGATTCCTGGAATTAATGATCCTGAAGATATTGAAAAACTAGCGATATTTATATCGAAGATTGATAGATCTATAAAACTATTTATAGAACCTTGGATACCTGTAGTTGATGCTTTTAGGGAACCGTCGAAAGAAGAACTTATAGAAGCTGTCACGAGGGCCATGAGACATTTATATATAGTATCATACCATCCTCTTTACTCAGAAATTCTCAAGATAAGAAAGAGTAAGAGAAAAGCCATATTCATAGATGTACTTCCAAGGAGATAATATTACTGAAACTTCTCCTCAACCTTCTTTAGAAATTGTAAATGAAACGATAGGTAAAGAAACTTTGAAAAAAGAAGAATTTACGTATATTCCAAAACCATTATTGATCACGGCTCTAGTGCTAATTGTAGCTACTATCATAGTACTACTAGGATATAAGAAGTATAGGAAAATAGTAGCAAATATATAAATACACCCTTACTCTTTAATCTGATTATTTATCTTTCAATACTTCAGCAGTACGGATATTTAATAATCAGTATACTCAACTTTAGCTTTTTATAGCAAGATAAAAAGGGGGTTATGGTGAGCTTTTATTGTTTAAATTTTGCCTTTCGTTTTCAGAACTCTAGATACCTCTTTTAGTAGTTGTGCAGGTGTTTCTACTGGGAATTTAACCTCATCTAAGATATCCTCAATTGGGATATCAAATATTTTGATGCCTTTTAATCTACCTAATAGAGTATCTTTATTAACTGGGAAGTCTAGTCCTCTTACCTTTGTCATTAGTATTACTGCCCATTCTACACCTAATGTTTCAGCAGTTTCTGAATAGTGTTCAATTTCCTGTTTAATTTGCTTTTCCTTCAACTGTTTATATCCAATCTTTGCAAGACCACCTGCTACATGCTCATCAATTTTTTCTTCTACAAGTTCACCAGAAATCTTTTTCATAACATCCTCAGGATCGGCCCTCAACATTCTATCTACAGTAGCTTTAGTGACACCTAACTCCTTAGCAATTTCCTCATGAGTTTTTCCAGCCTCCTTGAGTAATAGTGCATATCCTGCCTTAATGATACTTGGAATCCATGTTAAGTTTCTAAATTCAATTATTTTTCTTGGTCCACCTAAAACATTCAAGACTTCCATTAAGATATTTAATACTTTCTCGTCTCTCTTCTTGTCTATATCTGTAGGTGGCCTAATCTCTGGAAATGCAGTCATATCTTCACCCCCTACTTAATAACTCCTAAAAAGTTAATGTATAAACATAAATTTATCTTATGCATTATGAATAGGAGTACATAATCTTAACATTTAAAATACTTATAAATTTAATATTAAAAGAAAGTTTTTATGAAGCTATTTTTAGCCTTATAGATATATTTATTATTTATTTAGGTAAATTATTTGTATAGGTATGTGGATACCTAAATGAGTTGGTGAAATATACTCTAAGCTTTATTTTAGGTATAACTCAGATCTATTTACGTTTAACGATGTATATAATTATCTAAATATTAAGAAAAGTAAGCTTATGATGGGATTTTCTTACCTCCATAAAAATGGAACTTTAACAATATTTAAGAGAAGTAAACCGAGATTATATCGACTTCTAAAGCCTGATAACTTTATATTGATTTCATCTGGTTATGTTGAGTTGGTTAGTATTAAGCAAGAAAGATATCTAAATCTTATATATGACTTTTTAGGGTATTAATGAGAAAATATAGTATAGTATCATATGCTATTTACGGTTCTGTAGCGAGAGGTACTGCAAAAGAAAATAGTGATGTAGATATTTTGTTGATTTCAAATGATTTTGGAGGTAGTATATCTAGTAGGTTAGATGAGTTGTATGAGGGTGTAGAGAGGGTTGAGGATGAGATTAAATGGTTATTTAATCATGGAGTTTATACTACTTTGAGTATTTATCCACTAACAGTTAATGAAGCTAGAAATATTACTAGATAGAATTAGGGGTAAACTCTCTTTAATGGATGCTAAGAGGATAGAGTTGGAGGATGGAAGTTGGTATTAGGATTTAAAACCCGATTACAAGATGTATGAGTTGATTGAGTTACGAAACTCTTTAAATTAGCAACATCGTATATTAGGCAAGCTAAAGCTAGAATTGAGGATGCTAGAAGAGCATATAAGGGAAATAATTATCCATACGCCCTTAGGTTATCGCAAGAAGCTATAGAGCTTTGTTTAAAAGCATCATTACGGCTTGTAGGTATAGAATATCCAAAGGTACATGATGTTTCCAACGTACTTCTGAGATATATGGATAGGTTTCCAAAATGGTTTAGAGAGAAAGCAGAGTTTCTCGCAGAGTCATCAAGAAAACTGGTGATGAAAAGAGAACTGAGTTTTTATGGAGGAAGGAGTTGCTACTTACGCCAGAGGAATTGGTGTCTAAAGAGGATGCGCTGAGAAGAGCAATTAGCATATTAGAGTTATGTAGTAAGTTATTAGATGAGTATAAGGAGAAGTTAGGATTATAGATGTTGAGGCATATTAAGTTGTCATAGATGTATGGAGGTTATTGACTTAACTATTATGAGAAAAATTAATAGTTTCTAAGGAAAAAGATGTGAAGATTATTTCCTCTTTATATATTCATCTAACGGGGATATTATTTTTACTAATCCTGTATCTGTAATTTCAAAGACATATGTTCTTGTATCGTGTCCTGTCATTCTACAACCATCAATTCTCATTAGCCTAATTACACTGCCGATTGGTAAGTTAAAGGTTTGCATATCATATCTACTTATAATTAACTTTTTATAAAGTACTATTGTTCCATCTACAATATGTGCAACACCATATCCACCAGCTGCTTCAGCAGTTAATTCTTCAGATGCTGACCTCTTCTGTGAAACTAATAGACCTGTTTGATGCCACTTCTTAAGGAAGTTATATACCCTTCTAACTATTGATCTAGCGAGAACCTCCTTTGCTTCATAAAGACCTGTTATTGAATCGATTATGACAGAGTTAATATCAAACTCCCTTATCGCATATGCCATAGTATCTAATAGAAGATCAACTTCTTCTCTAAGTTTAGCATTTGACGCAGCATCTACAATAAATATGTTCCTCTCAACTTTTTCTATTGGAATATTCATTGCCGCTGCTCTTGCTCTTAAAGACTGTACTAGAAATTCTCGTGGAGTCTCTACAGTTATAAATAATACTCTATAACCTAGAGATGCTTGTTTTACAGCGAATTGCTCAGCCATTAAACTTTTTCCAGTATCAGCTACACCAGTTATATTCAGTACTGCTAAATATGGATATCCGCCTAAAGGCTTTTTAATAGACTTACCATTAACAATCTCTACCTTAAAGAAGAGGTTATCTAAACCCTCAACTCCAGATGGAATTCCAAATAATCGTGGTGCTTTATCCTTTAACTCCTCCATCGAATATACTTCTTCCCTATATCTTCTAGAATTCATATTTCATCAATTAAAAAGATTTAAAAGACTACTATTTTAATAATTGAGGGTTGAAATGTCAAGAAAAATTTATATTACCGTGAAGATACACAACCTATTAAGGAGGGACACACATGAAACCAATCTTTGAAGAAGAATGGGACGACTTTGAAGAAGAGGAAGAATGGGAAGAATGGGAAGAGGAAGAGGAGTGGGAGGAAGAGTGGGAGGAGGAAGAAGAGGAGTGGGAGGAAGAGGAGGAAGAGTGGTAACTCTTTAGATATCAGTGCGCCCCGAGGTTTTTTATGTAGTTATTTAGTTTTTTCTTCATTGGAAAAATATCTTTTGTACTCTTTTAAAGCGCTCCTCATATGATATTAAGTGAATATTTCGTTCCAAATCATCTCCCACTCACTATAGTTTTTAACTGGATATACCAAGTGTCCTGTTTTTAATATCCTACTCGGTTCATATATTATTAACTTCTCTATCAAGTCTGGATAATTCCTTATCAAATCTTCAAAAACTTTCTTGTTAGTTATTCCACGTTGATACTCCTTTATAAAAAGTATTTGTGAGTGTGGGGCTAAGTAGTTATCTACTAATGCATAAGCTAAATCTAAATGTTTAGTTTCTTTTGTAATTGCGTTTCCATATAGAAGTATTAGAGGACCCTCTTTAGGTAGTACATATTTTACGGGTACGCCACTTTTTAGTAGCTTTATGGCGTCTGAAATACTCCCGATAGAAAGCCATACTTCACCGGACGCCATTAATTCTGGTAATTCGAAATTAATCTTATTTGAAAATTTAAGAGCTATATTTTTATGCTTAGCGAGGAAATCCTTTATATTTTCTAGCTGATTATCAGTTAATTCCCACCATCCATTCTTATTGAAATCTAAGTTATAGCCTAAAATTAATGCTACGATTGAAATAATGTATATCGGGTTATTGACAAATAATATATGTCTAGTGAACTCTGGATTAAATAAATCTGCCCAACTATTAATACTTCTCTCAATGATATCTGTTCTATATACTATGCCCTTTACATCATAATTAGTAGGTACAAACCATACTTTATCATCAATAATAACTCCAGGAATATTTTTGAATTCTTTAAATATTTCATTCCAATATTTAAGTTTATTGACATCTATAGGCTGTATTAATTTTAGATCCTTTAGTATAGAAATTCTATTTATGCATAGAGTAATTACGTCAGCCTTATACCCAGCTTGTAATCTATTTATCATTTCATTCTGATTTTTATATATACTTATTCGTAAGTCTACATTAGGATATTTCTCCCTAAATGGGTTAATAAAATCCTCTAAAGCTTCTTCAGCTCGGGTAAGTAATCTTAATACAGCTTTCTCAGAAGTAGTATTTCGAATGGAATACCACCATAATCCACCAATGATTATTATACTACCCACGGCCCCAACAACATAAAGAAAATTTCTTCTCTTCATAATACGGCCGCCAGAAAACAATATATCTAAAACTTTAGATACAGCTAATGAACAATAAAATTACCACTAAAATTTAGCATTTTGTTTTATTCTACTATACATTTCCATAAGTATTGGGATTTCATTTATTTTTTCAGTTTTGAGATACTCCCATAATATACCGGGTGGTCTCTTTTCCCTATTAACTACCTTAATTAGCCTTGTCGGTGTAGCTATATAATCTACGGTTATATCGTATGGATCTTTAGGTAACCAATTAACAATTTGTATATCATGGACATTCGTTGCTATTGGTGTATTCTCTGAAACTTTATTATACTCTCTTAGTATTCCATATTCAAGCTCACTATATCCACCTCCCTTTCCTATCCGTCTACCACTCTCAGTTACAGCTACGGAACCGGTGACAATTAAGTCTAGCTCAGGTAGCTCCTCTGGGTGTACTTTAGAGCCATATTTAAATGCTCCTCTAATTGTAGAGGCAGCGCTGTATGAACAAGAAAGTCTTCTAGGATTTAGTAGTAAAAAACCCTCTCTAATTCTCGGAGTAGGCATAATTAAGATTTTATTATGTCTTAATGCTGCTTCTCTGATTAAGCGCTGTGGAGAATCTGGGCTTACCTTAATAACTTTAGCATTACGAAATATAGAAAGATTAATAATTTTTATTGCTGAATCCTCAACGCCAATAAAATTAGGTATTCTTCCATGTGGTGGTGTAGGAAATTTTGCTAATCCTAATTCTACAAGCTTATCCCAAATATACTTCCTAATTTGATTTTTATCTTTAAAATCGAATTTCATGTCAATATCCTATATAGATACAGCTTATAATAATTATATAATTGTGAAGACACAGATTTTAGCTATAGGGATAAGTGAAGAAACTGGTAAGAAGTTCTCAGCTGCGCTAAAAAATAATTCAGATGCTAGAAAAGGTTTAATTAATTATTTTAATAGATTACTGTCGCTGGGTATAAATACTGTTCTTGTAATTTTAGGTGGGAGTTGGAGGTTTGATGTGATTACCAGTTTGATGGGTAAAAATTATGATATTGAATTAATTATGGCTCATAATAGTAACTGGGTTAATGGTTCTGGAACTATAATCAGGATGATCTCAAAGCTGATTAATAACAGTTATATTTTCTGTTATGATGTATTACCGAAACTTAGCATTTTAAAGAGAATTCTATATGAAAAAAACGGAAATATTTGTTATTTAGCTCACGAGAAGATGAGTATTGGACTCGGATATGCATACGAAAAAAATGGTTTAGTTATTAAGGTTGGAGATATAATAGGTCATAATGCATATCTAACTGGTATATTTAAATTTCACTCGATAGTTCATTTATACGCTAGAGTAATTGATTCCCTATTTGTAACGTATGAGTTAAAGGATTTTCTTTACTGGTTTAATCGTTGGGTTGGATTTAAAGCTAACTATATTTCTCCCGACGTAGTTCTACTTAGTAATTTAGATTTAGAGTATCAAAAACTATAGATCTATTTTTAGCTTAAGTAACTTTACCTAAGATGCTCTAGGAGTTAGCTTAATAATATACTCTGATATTTTATTAAAGAATTCTGCTGCCTTAGATTTTATCCAGATAGTTGATGGTTGATTTGAGATATATGTTGGATCTGGATTAATCTCAATAATAAAGCCACCATTCTTAATTACAATCATTGGTAGATGTGCAGCTGGATATACAAGTAGACTTGTACCAATAGTTATCATTAAATCTGCTTTAGATGCTTCATTTATAGCTTTATGCCACTGATCCTCTGGTAGTGGTTCGCCAAACCAAACTACGTCCGGCCTTAGCAGTGCATTACATTTGGGACATTTTGGTGGGATCTCATCTAGTGGTTTCTTAAATGTAATTTTGTAGGTACAGGTTGTGCATTTTGCTCTCCAAATATTTCCATGTAGTTCAATTACATTTTTTGCTCCTGCTCTTTGATGCAGACCATCAACATTCTGTGTAATTATAGACTCTAGATAACCTTTTTCCTCGAGTAGAGCAAGCATTTTATGAGCCATATTTGGCTCAGCATTATATATAATCTCCATTCTCCACTTGTACCATTCCCAGACTTTAATAGGGTCTTTTTCAAATCCTTCTGGACTAGCTAGCTCTGTTGGATCATACTTATTCCATAAACCATCTTTACCTCTAAATGTGGGTATTCCACTTTCTGCTGATATACCAGCTCCAGTAAATGCAATTATGTATTTTGACTTTACTATTAAGTCTATTATGTTCTGAAAACTCATCTCTAAACTTTTTGTGTTGGATCATATAGCTGTGGTTTAACTTCTATTTCGCCGTTCTTCAACTTATTATAGACATCTATACATACTATACATCCTGGGTCTGAACCCATATAGTCACCTAGATAGCCATATGCTCTTGCTCTACAGCCGCCACAAACATACCTATATGGACATGAGCCGCATGGTTCATATAGCTTATCCTTATCTCTCAGGTCTTGGAGAATCTTGTTATTTGCCCACCACTCATCAAAGTTATCTAAGACCTCTAGTATATTGCCTATCTTCATTGGGAAGAATACACATGGCCTTATGTCTCCATTAGGCCATAAGCCAAAATAGAATCTTCCTGCACCGCATCCACCGATAAAGTCAGCTAGGCTCTTTAGCTTTCCACCTAATTCTGCATTCTGGAAGTGCGTTGGGAATATAAATTTGTCTTGTTCTGTTAGTCCTGCCTCCTCCATAATAGCGATCCTTGAGTATTGAGGGGCAGTTGTTAAGACACCTAGTCCACCCTTCTTATTTTCTCTCCATAACATCTTTAGTATTTCCTCACGCTCGGTTGGTGATAAGTCATACTTGTCTATAAATACTCCTCTACCAGTTGGCACGAAGTTATATAGCATAAACCACCTTACTCCAAGCTTTCTACATAGCTCAATAACTTGAGGAATCTCATCCTTATTTGTCTTTACTCCCGTCATTGCTACATTAACAAAGAAACCCTTCTTAACTGCAACTTTTATCCCTTCAATCGTTCTCTCCCACGCACCTGGAACACCTCTGAACTCATCATGTTTCTCAGGCGTAGCTGCATCTAAGCTAATCTGTAGGAATCTTACCCCACTCTCCCAAAGCTTATCAGCGGTACGTTCATTTATTAGAGTACCGTTTGTAGCCATAGCAACATATATTCCTCTTTCATATGCATATCTCGATAACTCATATATATCTGGTCTTACCATGGGTTCGCCACCAGACCATGCTATAGCAACTACTCCAGCCTTAGCAAAGCATTCGATTACTCGTTTAGCCTCTTCTGTAGTTAGCTCATCAGGTAATGGTTTACCAGCGTTCGCGTAACAGTGCTTACACTTTAGGTTACAGGCATACGTTACATCCCATACTACGAGGAAGGGTGCTCCAGGAACAAACGGCTTTCTAACACCAAACATTGCTAAGCCTTTAACTACTGACGCTAATCCACGTCTCCAGTAAACATCTTTCATAGCTTCTCTAACTTCATCTCTAGTTGTTCCAAAACTCTTTGCTCCTAATCCAATAAGCCAATTTACAATCTTTGAAGTCCACCTACACCTCCAGCAGACCTCATGTTCATCCCTTAATCCAACAAATATCTCAAGTGCAATCTCGAGACGTGTACTACCATCCTTATCACAGTATGTGCTAAGATTCTTTAGCTGAGTACGCATAAACCTGTTATCAATTAGCGCTTTGAATACACCCACAGGATTAATTATATTTACCATTCCTCAAACACCTCCATATACTCCTTTAACCTACTCTTAACTATACTAACGAATCTCTCCCTTGGAATAGGCTCATAGACATAAACTAATCTTCCATTCTTTTCACTAGGTACTCTCTTAATTAGGCCATGCTTCATAAGTTGAGTAACATGCTCATATACGGTACGTATAGAGATTCCTAGATGCTCAGATAATTCTTTAATTGTTAACCCCTCATGTTTAGCTAAGATTTTAAATATTCTTAGTAACTTTTTAGGTACACCCAGTATATTGAAACTGAAAACTAAAGTCTCTTCATCAAACATAAGCATCACCTAAAAAGATAGTATGAAGATGATTTTTCAATTGATATGAAGATAATTCTTCATATTTAAATTTTTCAATATTCTATAAATATATGCTATAGTAATTATAGCTACTTATTAGATATTAGATGATAGTTTTATGCTGATATTGAGTCTAAATCTTGATATAACCCACCTAAATCCCCATAGACAAAATCAACATACCTCTCCACATTCGAGCTATAAATATTATATCTATCTACTAGAATCGTAGTTATACCTAATTCCTTAGCTGGAATTAAGTCATATTCTATATATGATGATACATGTACCCATTCATTAATGTCTAGATCATACTCCTCTTTTACAATCTGAAATACCATTTTATTAGGCTTATAAACGGGAAGATCTGCACAAGCCACAAGTAAACTTGGATTAACACCAATTTTCTTAACACTCTTAAGAAGATCATCATAATCAACATTTGAAATTATTCCTATATCAACCCTCTCAGCTATTAAAGGTAGGTATTCAATTGTATCTAGAAATGGTGGCCAATCACCAATTGACTTAGAAATCAAATCTAAATCTTCATCTTTAGGCTTCATACCCAATTCAGTAAAAGCTTTCTTAACTCCTTGCTTTAGTATTTCCCTATACTTCCTACCTCCATACTCTTTAACTAACATGAGGTCATACCTAGACCACTTATCAATAAAATTCTTTATGTCATCATCACTCATATCAGGATATATTCGTTTTAACTGATCTGTCAATCCTTTAATCCAGTTAATTAATGTTCCATAGCAGTCAAACGTTATGATTACCATTCTTAATCACAATAAAAATTATGAAAGAAGATTATAAAGAAGATTATTATTTAGTTGCTACTTTCTTTATTACCTATGATAGTCAAGTTAAGAATTAAAAAATTTGGTTCTCTATATACTTCAATTATATAGGTACTAAGTATTTTGAATGTGAGATTTATGCTACCTATAGCTTATGTAGATCATGTTTTTCGATGTATCGTTGTAAGGCGAGTTAATAAATTTGTAGCTGAAGTTATCTTTGGAGATAGAAAAATAGAATATGCTTACATAAATAATACTGGAAGATTAGATAAGCTACTTAGTGAGGGAAAAATCGGTTTTTGTCAGGTGAAGAAGAGAGGTAAGCTTAGGTTTAGGCTCTTTGCTATTTATGATGATGGATATGGTGCAATTCTTGATACAATGATGCAGATGAGGGCTTTTGAGAAGGCTTTAGAGCTAGGTGCTATACCTTGGCTAGCAAATTGTAGAGTAGCAAAAAGGAATGTAAGACTTGGAAATTCACTTATTGATTATCTTTTAATGTGTAACTTGAGAGAAGTTTATCTAGAAGTTAAGAGTGCTGTATTGAGGGAAGGAGAGTATGCTTTATACCCTGATTGCCTAAGTTTAAGGGGTAGACGTCATATTAGAGAACTAATTAAAAGCATAGAACTCTGTGATAGATGTATTATACTTTTTATTGCTGCATTACCTAATGTATCTAAGTTTAAACCTAACAACAAGGTTGATAGTATAATTCATAGTTTGTTGAGGAAGGCTTCGAAAATTGGAGTTGAGATTAAGGCTATAGGAATGCTCTTTAACCCTAGTGACAATTTCATATACCTATATGATCCTAATTTAAAAGTTGAATTATGAAGAAGTAAGTAATTAAATATGAGGAAAATTTTTATTTGAAATTATATTCTCTCTAAGTTAGGTTAGCTTAGAATTAATCAGTAGTATGGAGGTGGCGATTAATGTCAGTAAGTGCTAAAGTGTATAAACCTGCGAAGAAAAGCAAAGAAGTTAGGGTTGGTAGAGGATTTAGTGTCGAAGAACTTAAAGCTGTCGGATTAACTATTGAAAAAGCTAGAAAGTTGGGTTTGTACGTGGATAAGAGAAGGAAGAGTATTCATCAGTGGAATATAGAGGCACTAAAGAAATTCCTTGAGGAAATAAGAGAAAAGTAAATAAGTAGAAATCATCCTAGTTTTTTCAAGTACTAAAAGAGTTTTTTATTTAAGTTTGTTCAATAGACGATCCGTCTATATTCATCATTCATAATCCCTTTTAAACAGTATTAACTAGAGTATTCTGGGTGATGTTAATGAATAAAAAAGTAATTGCAGTTGCTGCGGCTATTATCTTAGTATTAATAGTGGCGATTCCTGTATACGGTGTTATTACTAGTGATGCATGTGGCGTAGGAAATGTAGATCATGGTAAAGTGCAGAAGATGAAAGTACATGAAAACTCTGAGTGTACTCACAGAAATTCCTTTAGACATATGTACGCTGAGGAATATAGAGGAGGGGTGTCTAATAAAACAGCTACTCTGACATTTAATGGTATTGGTGATTTAAGAAATGGAGAGTTTAGTGTAAATGGTGAGTTTACATTAAGTTTACATAAGAAGAGGGATAACCGTGTAATATTTGAGGTAGTTGATGGCGAAATCACAATTGTAAGTGAAGATACCACTCTATCACTCACTGTGGAGAAAGGTATAGCGATAGCTAATCTACAGAAGCACACGGTTAAGGTGATAATTAAGCTAAGTGGAGAGAAACAGAGTAGATTGATTCTCTTTGGATTTTGGACGCCAGAAGGGGATAATGGTTATAAGTTGTATCTACTATTTGTATTAGATATGCAGGGTGAAAAGGGAGTAGGCTCAGCAAATGGAATAATAGCGATAAATACTGAATAAAAGATACCTTTTTATACTGTTAACTCACTTCCCACATACATCCTCATGTACTTATCCTTATACTTTTTCTCCATTAAACTTCTAATTCTATCTCCGCTACAGTGTATTGGTGCAACTTTCTCAACACCCAGTTTAAATAGCTTATTTAAAACTTGCTCTATTGTTTCCTCACTACTCCCCACTAGATGCAGTCCACCAATTATATAGTCTGGTTTATATCCTAGTGAAATAGCACGCTCAACGATGTTTACAATACCTGGATGACTACATCCAACAAATAGGATTGCCTTACCATCTAAAGCTACAATTGAATGTTCATATGGAGGACCATATAATTGACCAGTATCTAATATTCCACCACCAACTGGTATTGCAGTATTAATTTCAGCTATAGTACAACCCATACCCTTAATCCAAGATTTTGTAGAATCGGACATACCGTAAGGAACATATACCTTTACACCCTTGTTAAACTCAGCAAGATACTTTAGTCCTCCATAGTGATCCATATGATCATGCGATATAAATACCATATCTATATCAAATGGAGAAATATTCATAGCCTCCATATTCTTCCTTAACAACTCCGGATCTGGACCAGTATCCCACAGAATCTTATATCCTCCAGTCTCAATTAGTATACTTAAACCCCAACCAGTAGAGTAGGTAGTAAATGGATTTTGGTTATTATCAACTACAACTTTTACTTTAAGCAACTACAGTATTCACCCCTCTCCGCAAAAATATTTTTACAATCATACCTAATTTAGTTATCATAAATAAAGTAGATAAAAAGTTAATTCACGTAAGTGTAAGGTATAAATAAAGTAATTAAAGTAAGAAGTTGTACCCCGCTAGTCGATCCCTCCTCATCTTCATCCCCCCATTGTAGGTCTTCGGGGGACGGTTCTTCGCGGGGCTTCAACTAATGATTATTATCGTTTATACAAATAAGTTTATTTTATTGATTTAGCTTTTACATAATGGTGCTATGACATTCAAAAATTGGTTATTGGTTATAAGAACACCATTCCTATTATTGTCGTGTACACTAGTATTTCTTGGTGGCGCATTAGCACTTTATACGGGAATAATAAATACATTTAATGTCATCTTAGCACTTATTGGATTATTACTACTACATATTTCAGTAAATGTACTAAATGAATACTATGACTATAAATTTGGTACAGACTTCTTAACTAAAAAGACACCATTTAGTGGTGGAAGTGGAGTACTTCCAGCTGGATTAATAAATCCATCTAAAGTACTACTTTTAGGTTTAATATCATTTAGTATAGCGGCAGTAATTGGCATTTACTTCCTCTACACAGTTGGAACATTACTCATACCAATCTTAGTTCTTGGAGCTATATTCACACTACTTTATACACAGTTTTTAGCTAGATGTATGCTTGGAGAGATCTCTGCAGGATTAGGTTTAGGTACACTTCCCATCTTAGGTGTATTTATTGTAGCTACTGGAGAAATAACTCTAGAAGCAGTAGCCATATCAATAATACCAGGGATAACAACATTCAACCTACTTCTACTAAATGAATTTCCAGATGTAGAGGCAGATAAAGCAACAGGTAGGAAAAACCTAGTTACTCAATTTGGATATGAAAAATGTAGTAAAATTTATAGTATACTACTCATCCTACTATACATTTACCTATTTATACTGATAGTACTTAAGGTAGCACCACCATACCTCTTCATAGCATACCTAACACTTCCACTAGCAAATAAAAATATAAAGATACTAATGAGAAAATTCACACAAGAAGAACTACTATACGCCATGAAAAACAATACAATACTAACACTAACAATACCAACACTACTAGCAATTGGATACATAATAGCAACAATAACACTACAATAAAACAAACACAAATAAACAACCAAAAACAAAAATAATAATGGAGACGCCGGGGTGGCCGAGTGGCCGAGGCGGCGGGCACCCTTAATAATTAGTTGGGCCGCACTGCAGTTTCGTGTTGAGAGGCTGGTATATTGAGCCGCTAAGGCGATGATAGAAACAGATACCCGCTTTACAGGGGTTCGAATCCCCTCCCCGGCTCCATTAATATTTTTTATATATTTATGGCGTTCGTTGTTAATACATTTTGAATTTTATTTCTATAATTCTAGTATATTTCTTTATTTCGTGATTATTGGAGAGATAAAAAATGTTGATTGGAATATTTTTGAGTATTCTAGTTATTTGATTAGTAGTCTGGTCTATGTTTTTGTGTTTTTGTGTTGTGTTATTGGGTTTATTAGGTTTTAGTCTATTGTGTTTAGGTTTCCGAGGTGTTTTTCGATGATTGTATTGATTTCTTCTGAGACTTGTTTAACTTTTTCATTGAATTCTTGGTGTATTTTGAGGATTTCGTTGATGATTTCTTCTATGGTTTTTTCAGTGGGGATATGTTTGTATATTTGAAGGTGGAAGTGTGGGTCGTCGTCATATAGTTCTATATCATAACCATTATCTATGTAATATCTAGCTAAAGCTCTAGTATACTTATCAATAGGAATTTCTAGGTACCAATATTTCCTATATTCGTGAATTTCGATTCTAACGTAGTCTCTACCAACGTATATTTCTCCGATATCGAGAAGTTCGACGATTTCTCCCTCTTTCTTATTATAAATAAGTATTTCAAAATCCTCAGGAATTTGTGAGAGCATTATATTTTTTGCAACAGAATATGGAATCTCAACACAACTAACATCATCTACTTCAATGGGAAACCTATGATCATCAATTTTGAAATATCCCTCTTCAACAGATACCTTAACCATCAGAAATTTACGAATATACTTATTATTTATAAAGATAGATTTTACATATTCCCTAAATTTTTTGATAAAATGGAAATCTACTATAGGGAAATTGAAATTTTAATGTCCTCTAAGTTTCTTAATTATTCCTCGTATTATGTAGAATATAACTATGAGGAAGATTACGATTAGGGCTAATTCTGGTAGTCCGAATCTTAAAGCTTATTTAGAAGATTTGTGGAGTCATTAACATAGAGATATTTTTACCAATGTTATATTCATTTGGTTTATATCATATGGTGTAATGATTAAATAAATATTTTTTATCTTGATATATTTGTTAGCATATTTATATAAAGAGATTATGTATAGATGATAAGGTATGAATTGTTATGTATTTTCTTCCCATATTGTTATGCCTTTTGTTTCTACTTCTTTAGGTATTGAACTATTTCTTTGTTTTAGTTTTGTATACTCTTCCTCGCTATATATGTGAAGTTGAGGCTCTGGTATTTCTATTATGTCCCAGCAGATATTATATGCATCCTCTCTTTTTGGTCCTTTATAGATTATTAGTATATCTATATCACTTGCTACGGTATATTTACCTGAAGCGTAGGAGCCAAATAGGATTACCTTTTTGACTGGAATTTTCTTTTTGATTCTATGTATCTTTGCTTTTAGTAGTTTAATTATCTTCTCCTTATTATATTTTGGATAATATATCTTTACAGAATTTGATGATTTCCTCTGCATAACTAATCATCCTCTTAGCTTCACCTTCTGTATAAACTTCATATGGAGCACCTTCTGGATGTGCATTTGGGTATCTTGTTGGTATATAGGCTTTATCAAGCTCCTTAGCCTTATCAATTAAATCCTTACTTGGTTTATATTCTTTAGGTAATTTTTGGAGTAGTCCAGCAACTGCATGGCCAAATGCTTCACATCCTAATTTTTGAAAAATAGCTTTAACTGCCTTTTTAGCTGCTTGTTGAGATAAAAAGCATGCCCATTCGTAGTATCCACCTACTAATTCATACTTAGCATTTTCAAGATCTCTTTCAGCTTGTTTTAACCAATCTATACTTCTCTCTACCAAACATATTCACCTACTAAATAACCTTATTCTGTAATACTATTATATGATATTCAAATTCATCTTGAGAGATTAAAAGTGATGAGTAGATTGAGCAATATATTTAGTTATTTATCTTTTTAGAAATTTTTCCTAGAATATTTCTCTTGTTGTTAGTGCCCTTCCCTCCACGGAAGTCGAGCTATCCTCCTTCTCGTTGCATCCCTTAAAACTTTATTAATAACCTCGAAATCTATGTCTACCATTATATCAAGGCACCAAACAACCTAGGAAGGGCTAGATATATGATTTTTGACTAAATTTCTTGTCAATTATCTGAAAATCTCTAACGATTAGAAAAATCTATTATTACAGAGAAATTCTGGAAAATTAAGTATATCAGTTTTTATTGTTAGGTTGTATTATTAGTGTTAATTTTTTGATTCTATACTTTGGCATTAGTCTCCTGGTATTTCATCTTCATCCATTAGTAGTCTCATGGTTTCTGGATCTGGAGGCATGAGATCGAGGAATTGAAGTGCGGCTCTGTATGGATCTCTACTTCTAATTATGTATCTTCCGACGACAATTATGTCTGCACCTTGTTCCATAGCTTTTACCGCTGTTTTTGGTGTTACTCCACCAGCAACGGCGACCATTACTCTAAATCTCTCCTTTATTCCTTTTATATCTCCCCAGTAGAGCTTTGGTTCTTCACCTCTTTCTGCAGCTTCTCTTTCAACATCTACACTTCTATGTAGTAGTACTACATTTGGCTTTAGTCGTAATGACTCTAACTTTGCAATTACATCTTCAACTTCCATCATATCGAGTATTGAGTATATTCCATGTTTCTTTGCTTCGAATATTGCTCTTTCAATAGTTGCATTTGAAGCAACTCCTAAGATACATATTGCGTCTGCTGTTGCTTCAGCTGCTTCCTTAACTTCAATTCTACCTACGTCCATAGTTTTTAGGTCTGCAATTATAAAGGCGTCTCTACGCACTTTCCTAAGCTCCTCTATAGCTTTAACTCCATAAGCTTTAATTAGTGGCGTCCCAACCTCCAAGATTAACCTCTCTCTATTTGGAAGCTTCTCAACAACTTTCTTAGCTTCCTCAATATTTAGTAGGTCAAGAGCAACTTGTAGATATGGTGGATTCCATAGTCTAGGTACTTTAAAGCTCATAATTGGATGTATAGCTCTATCCTTCTCCTTAAGAACTTTATTAATATCTGGATAATTCTTGAGTGCTCTCATGATTGCAGTCTTTGTTGCACCATAATTAAACTGATATATTTTTCTGTAATCTTTTGCCTTTGGATGTACAAATACAGAAACTATAATTACCCACTCATCACATTTATCCCTAGGTATAATACCCTCCTCAACAGCATCAGCGACAGCCTTAGCTACAGCAGCTTGCGCAGGTCCAAAAATCTTATTAGCATCCTCCATATTGGTAACGGTAACTTTAGGTACAATTAGTGTACTTGGTTTTGGAGGGAGATTTGGTCTAATAACTGCTAGCATTGGAGTATGACCTTGAGTAGGGTTAGCTAGTGCTTCAGCAAATGCCTTACCAACAGCACCATACTTACTTCCAATAATTAAGTCAACATGTGCAACTTCATACCCACTACCAATTAATGCCTCACCAATATAGTACTCCTCAGATGCCATCTAAAACACCAAAATAAAGATTACTATAATACTTGATAAGCAATCTAAATACTATCTTAGGATTATACAGTAAATGTTAATACTAACTAATGAATGGATAACTTATCTAGTGGAGTTATATTCTGTCTACTACTAAGCTTAGTGTATTGATCAACTCTTCTATAAATTCTCTCGCATTTTCCTCCGCTTTCCTAAGGTCATCGCTAGTATCTATCTCTAACCAATATAGTCCAGCGATATCTTCGCCAATTACTTTATATTGACTACTAATTAGATACTTAATTATGCCTGATAATTCTACAATTTGATTATTTAAACAATATTCATGAATTGTATTGTATAGGTTTTTGTTAACTATAAATAGTCCAGTATCAATATGTGTAAAGTATTTTAGCTTCTTTCCAATATCAACTACAAAATTATTTTTTACTAAAACTTTTGTTGCTTCATCAATATTTATCAGTGAAGGCTTAGAATCTACGCATATAACTATATCCCCAGTTTTGCTGCATCTACTAAATCTATCTAGTATTTCTGTATGATGAATATGATCAGACATTATAAGATAGAAGTATTTACTTTCTACTTCTTTTATACCTAGGTATAAGCTGTATCCATTACCACGCTCCGGATGGTTATTTATAACGAAATTTATTTTTATATTATTTATACGTGATAATATATCTTTTAGTCGAGCATAGTTTTCTCTATTAACAATAATGTGAAAATTTTTCACTCCGATTCTAACTAGATTTGCAAGTGGATACCATATTAATGGTAGACCAAGGATCTTCACTAGAGGTTTTGGAGTATCACCTACATATTCACGTAGTCTTGTACCAAGACCAGCAGCTAATATAACAGCTTCACTAATCAATTTTAGAAAACACCACTATTATTATCCTAGTTAGTTTTTAATCAATATTATGGTGAAGGGATTATGGAGATTAAAAATAAAGTTATTATTATTATTACTGGTGCTACTAGTGGTATTGGGAGAGCAATAGCTATAGAGCTTAAGAAAGCTGGAGGAATCGTGATTGTTAGTGGTAGGAGAAGAGAGTCAAAAGATTCAGATATACCAACCGATGTATTGATCAATGCTGAGTTTATTAAGTGTGATGTTAGAAATATTGATGAAATAAAGAATTTAATTGATACTGTTGTTAGGAAGTATGGTAGAATTGACGTGTTAATTAATAATGCTGGTATAGTTACATTCTCAAGTTTACATGATTTAACATTAGAGGAGTATGAAGAGGTTATGAATACAAATCTGAGGAGTGCTGTATTTGCCTCTAAATTTGCTCTAGAATATATGTTGAAACAAGAAACTGGTGGGGTAATTATAAACATATCTAGTGTTTCTGGAATGGAAGCAGAGCCAGATATGATTGTTTATGCAATTAGCAAGGCTGGCATGAATAGTTTAACAGCAAGTGCAGCGGTAAAATATGGTGAGAAAGTAAGGTTTGTCGCTATATGTCCAGGATATATTAGAACTAAAATTAGAGGTACATATGAACTTCCAAAGGAAGAACTTGAATTAATACCTATGAAGAGACAAGGAACTCCAGAAGAGGTAGCTAAGCTCGTTAGACATGTAATTGAAAATGACTATATTAATGGTAGTTTATTAGTAATTGATGGGGGATTATTCCAAAAAGTTACTTAGTATCAGGTGATGAAATAAAGAAGAGGTAAAAAGGAAAGAGTATCTGAAGGGGATTAAATCTTTTCTATAGACCCCTTTCTACTAACATTTAACTGTAGATTTCCCCTATATTCGTTTACGTATCCATTTGTAATTCTTATTCTATCTCCTTTATTAACTAAGTTTATTTGTTTATTCCATAGGATGAGTGTAATTTCTCCAGATTCATCCTTTAATTTTGCTTCTGCAATTCTGACAACTCTACCAGTTTTTTTAGATACAAAGCTCTTTGGTTTACTTTTACTTACAATAACACCCTCGATAACTATATTACTCATACCAAGCGTTAAATCCTTTATCTTCATCCTCTCACATCTCTATTTTGCATAACTAATAATTATCGTAATATATAAATGTTACTGTATATTCTCACTATATTATTACTTAACTTTTCTACCAATATTATGGATATATTTTATTAAATGTGAAATCATACTTATAGAATTGATTATGTATAGGGAATTCTTATTTTTTATATATGTATTATTAGATGGATGTATGAGTTCTTTATGGTAGAAGAAAGATTTATTTAACTCTGAGGATATTTATGAATATTAATGAGCAAAGAAGAATTTGGTGAAGGAGTTCCTTTAGTAATTCCTACGGAAGTTCTATTTGTTAATTATGTTTCTGCTGAAGACAGAGATGATCATGTAATTATAGAGATTGGATATAAGCACGGTGATGAGGTTATTACATATCATAGGTATGCATTAAATAAGGATAAATTAAGTGAGCTTATTGATAAATTAATGGGTGTTGCTGGTGAAGTAGAAGTAAAAGTTGTAAGGGAAGAAAAGAAGAAATTGCCGAAGCCAAAACCAAGAAAAAAGAAAGAAAAGAAGGTTAGGAAAAAGCTTATCGAAGAAGTTGAGAAAGAAGAGATAGAAGAGAAAGTATGCCCTGAGTGCGGCTATGTAAATAAGCCTACAGCCAAATTCTGCGCTAAATGCGGAACTAAACTTGTGTAAATTTCGTTCATATATTTTTATCACGTACTATTTATATATTAATTATAGTATAACATCCTACTTCTCTTATCTAATATTTTATTTCAGATATATGTTATATTAACAAAATATGAATAGAATGCGAATATAACTATGATAGAAAGTTAGGTTGTATTTAGGTATCACAGTTCTATAACTATTTGAATTTAAATTATATAAGTAGTTATTCAAGAATTTATTATTTGTGAAGTAAAAATGAAGGCTGTATTTACTTGGAAACTAGGTCCTATTCCTCAGTTTGGTGATGGTGAAGTTGAGATAGCTAGTAATGGTCTCTATATTAAGTTACCTAAGGAATTAGCTAAGAAAACTAAGTTGGGACACAAGAAGACAGCTAAGGGTACTGCAAAGGATTTAGGTAAAGCTGCTGTAATGACCGCTTTATTTGGTCCAGTTGGTGCTGCTACTGCAATGTCGACGATGAAGGGTGAGAAGGTTTTTATTCCATTTGATATAATTAATGATATTAAACTTACTGAAAAGAGATTTGGGATTTTAGGTAAAAAGCCTGTTATTCAGTTGACCCTATCAGCGGAAGGTAAAACACATGAACTATTTTTTGCACCATTTGAAGGGACTGTTTTAAGGAAGTATATAGCTGATAAGTTTTATAATGAGTTGATGCCAACTTATAAAAAGCACAAAAAGAGACCATCAAGAAAAGTTACTATTGAAGAGGAAGAAGTTGAGGAGATAGAGGAGGCCGAGGAAGAAGAGGTTATTGAAAGACCTATAAGGACTAGAGCTAGAAAAACAAAGAAGGAGAGGAGGATTAGATTCTGCCCAAAATGTGGAAATGAAGTTGAGCCTGAGGATAACTTCTGTACAAACTGTGGCTATAGACTAAGGTAGTAACTATTAATACCCTAAACCTAAATTTTATTTGAAATGCTAATCTGATTGTGATGTGAATTGAAGGAGAAGATTTTATCGTATTTTTTAACGTGTAAAGGAATGAGTGAATTAACTAAGAAGTATTTTTTAGTAGTTTTGACTAGCAGAAGATTAGTATTGATCAATTTAGGTAGCAAGATGTCAGCTAAGGAGAAAATTGGGTATTTGTTATATGCGTTTATTATGGGTGCGATTGGTAAGATAATCCTGGGAGATCCTGGGGTTGTTGCTGGTGTTGGATTGGCTACTAGTGAGATTGAGGATGAGATGAGAAGTAGAAGGATATTTATACCAGAAATTGATGAGGAAAAGTTAGATTTACTTATGAAGAGGTTTAAGTTTAAAGAGATACCAGCTGAGTATTTAGATGAGGTTCACTTTGATTTAAAGAAAAAACGGATAATTTTCAAGGTTAAGGGTAAAAGAATGAAGTTTGATGTTGATGAGAGGACATTTGAGGAAGTTAGGGAAAAGCTACATAAGTGTTTTGATCACGTTGATTAAAAATCTTGTTAAAAAATTTTTCTCTACTATCGTATAAATTCATTTTATGGCTGATAAGGAAAAAGTAATTGTTATTGATTTTGGTTCACAATATACTCATTTAATTGCTCAAAAAGTTAGGAGTTTAGGTGTTTATAGTGAGGTTCAACATCCTGAGGATTATATTGTAGATGATAATGTTAAGGGGATAATCCTTTCTGGTAGTCCATATAGTGTGTATGAGGAAGGCGCTCCTAAAATTGATTTAGACAAGCTTTTGAGATTTAGAATACCAATTCTTGGAATTTGTTATGGTCTTCATTTAATAGCATATGAATTGGGTGGTCGAGTGTATAGAAGTGAGAGAGGGGAATATGGGCGTACAGAGCTCCTGATTTCATCTAGACATCCTCTTGTAGAGGGTATCCCGCGTAAGAGTATTGTTTGGATGAGCCATAAGGATATTGTAGCTACAGTTCCAGATAAGTTTAGAGTTCTTGGTTATACTGGAGGAAGTAAGATTGCTATTATAGCTAATGACAAGCAGAAAATATATGGTGTGCAGTTCCATCCAGAAGTAGAGCATACTCGATATGGAGTTAATTTCCTAAGAAATTTTCTCTTTAATATTTGTGGCTGTAGTGGAGGATGGAATCCAATAAATGTAGTTAATGAATTTATTAATGCACATAAAGACTTGAAGAAAGAGAAAGCGATTGTAGCTGTTAGCGGTGGGATAGATTCTACAGTAACGGCTATTATATTGAGAAAGATATTTGGTGATAATCTTCATCTGATCTTTATAGATACTGGTTTACTTAGATATGGAGAAAAAGATTGGGTAGTTAAACTTTTCAAAAAATTAGGTTTTGAGAATTTACATGTAATTGACGCCTCAGAGAGATTTTTAGAAGCTCTAAATGGGGTTAGACGTCCAGAGGTTAAGAGAAGAATATTCTCAGAGTTATTTTATAAGATTTTTGAGGAGGAAGCCGATAAACTAGAGAGAAAATATGGAAAAATCAAGTATTTAGGTCAGGGAACGTTATATCCCGATAGAGTAGAGAGTGGTGCTACTAGTAGATATACTGATAGGATTAAGAGTCATCATAATGTTATTGTTAGATCAAAGAGATTTATAATTCTTGAACCGCTTAAGGACCTTTATAAAAATGAAGTTAGGAAGATTGCAAGAGCATTAGGACTACCGAAAGAGGTTTGTATTAGACATCCATTTCCAGGTCCAGGATTAGCAGTTAGGATTATAGGGAATATAACTAGGAGAAGAATAGAAATTCTTAGAAAAGCTGATAAAATCGTTGAAGAGACTATCAGGAAATATGAACTTTATGAGGATTTGTGGCAAGTTTTTCCAGTGTTATTAACGCTTAGATCAGTTGGTGTAAAGGGTGATAAAAGATCATACGAGTATATTATCGCTATAAGAGCAGTTAAAAGTGTAGATGCGATGACAGCTGAGTTTGCAAAGCTTCCTTGGCATATACTTGAGGAAATTGCTAATAGAATACTAAATGAGGTTGAGGGGGTTAATCGAGTATTATACGACATAAGTAACAAGCCGCCAGCTACAATAGAATATGAGTAAAATATCTAGTAGTCCGAAAAATTATCTAGAAGCTGAGAGATCACTATTCAACGTATTTCCGAAAAATTTTTTAATTGTAGTTATATTTATAAGTACAAGATTAATTATTTTAAAACTTAAATTGTGAAATTACGTACCTTATGTTGATTTGAATGAAAAATGATGAATCTCATGCTAAAAAGAAGTTAATGTTACTTATTGAAAGAACTTCTCCAATTTTTGGAGAAGATTATATTAAGGTTATAGAATTTCATGTAAAAAATAGATTTCACGAGAATATATGGAATTTACTTATTGAGAAACCAAGAAGGACTTTAGATTTATTAGCAGAATTGTTTGGTAATGAGGAAAATGCTGTAATGATCTTACGGGAAATTTTTATTAGCGTAAAAAATAATGTTAAGAGCTTTGATTTATCTGTTGATACTGTAGTAGATGCTATTAAAGAGGATAATAAGAAAAAATTAGTCACTCTAATTAATGCTATATACATTGAGTAGAATCTATTATAAAAATTAACCATAAGATAATTCTTCTCTTTTTTATTCTATTCTAATCTTGCCATAAGTTCACAATATTTATCTCCAGCCGCTATACACTTTGTCTCTATAACTTTCACATCTCTATTTGTATACCACTTTATAATACCAGCAAGAATTCCTCGCTCAAAATGTGCTGATGGCTCACTAA
>Ga0190367_1000623_pt1 | contig 24524 bp, 25 predicted proteins | sample 4872181011_MG_FD_171838 | JGI IMG/M metagenome (GOLD analysis project Ga0190367, IMG submission 171838) | Hydrothermal vent microbial mat bacterial communities from Southern Trench, Guaymas Basin, Mexico - 4872-18-10-11_MG | ecosystem: Environmental > Aquatic > Marine > Hydrothermal vents >...
GTTGCCCGGTAGATGTGGCCTCGGGCGGGACGTGGGTGGGCTTCAACGAGGCTGGCCTCTTCGCGGCCGTCACGGACCAACATAGCGGCCCCGTGATAAAGCCCAGGAGGAGCAGAGGGCTCCTCTTGCTCGATGTACTCGGGGGCTTCAGCGATAGCCGTGAGGCAGCCGATTACGTAAGGCACGAGGTGAGGAAGGGCTACATCACGGGTAATTTCGTGGTGGCGGACGAAGAAGCCATGTTCCACGTCATCTACGATGGCCAAGTGCACGTGCGCGAGTTAGGGCCGGGCGCCCATGTCTTCACTAACCTCACCATGACGCCTAACGTGGACCTCTCGGACGAGCTCATTAAGGCGATACACGAGAGGGCCGAGGCGCGCAGGACAAGGGCTGTGAAGCTGCTGAGCGGCTGGGAGCCCTCGAGCCTGGCCGAGGCCCTGGAGAAGCTAAAGACCATAGCAGCCGACCACGGGGACTCGCCCGGGCGCAAATCCATCTGCTACCACGATTCCGGCGATTGGAAGATGACTTCCTCTACCATCTTGGCCGTCTCGCACGATTTCGAGCGGTCTAAGGTGCTCTATTGCCCCGGCAATCCCTGTTCCTCCGCCTTCGTGGATTACTCGCACGTCCTGAGCGCTGGGCCAGGCGAGGTAAGCAGGAAATCAGATAGGCTGGCTGGAAGGAGGATAGCGCTCTGTGTGACGGGTAGCTCGGCGGCTACAGAGGCGCCCAAGCTGGCCAGGGAGCTAAGGAGGCATGGGGCCGAGGTAATCTGCTACATGACGCCCGAGGCCGCCAGGCTAATAATATCGCCGGAGGTCATGAGGTGGGCTACCGGCAGGCCCGTGGTGTTAGAGCTCACGGGCGCGGCCGAACACATAGCTGATTACGATTTAGTGGTGGTCTACCCGGCCACCTTCAACACCATATGCAAGATAGCAGCCGGTATAGCGGATAACGCTGTGGCTTCCCTCTGCGCGGCTACCCCGCCTGATAAGCTCGTGCTGGCGCCAGCCATGAACCTCAAGCTCTACGGCAGCCCGATACTAAGGGAGGCCCTGAATAAGCTGGCCACGTTAGGCGTGAAGATAGCCGAGCCGAGGGTGGAGGAGGGCGCGGCCAAGGTGGCCGAGAAAGAAGCCGTGGTGGACTTGGCCATCAGGACCCTCTCCACCAGCAGGCTCAAGGGGCGCGGCGTGCTCGTGCTCGCTGGCCCGACCCGGTACGACCTAGATGCCGTCCGCTATATATCAAATAAGTCCAGCGGCGCCTTAGGCTTCTGGTTGGCCAAGGAGGCCTTCTGGAGGGGCTGCCGCGTCAAGGTGGTCTTCGGGCCCGGCACCGTCCGTTTCCCACGCCACATACCGGTCATCAAGGCTTACACGGTAGAGGACATGCTGAACGCTGCCCTGGGGGAGTTCAGGAGCGGTGGGTATGATATAGCTATATTCGCAGCTGCTATACTCGATTTCAAGCCCGAGAGAACGCTCGATATGAAGCTGAAATCGGGCGCCGAGTGGGCCATGAAGCTTGTCCCGACGCCAAAGGTGATAGAAGCCGTGAGGCGTGAGTTCCCCGACCTCTTCGTGGTTGGCTTCAAGCTAGAGTACAAGGTGTCAGATGAGGAGCTCGTGGCCTCGGCCCGGAAGCTCCTAGAGAAGCTCGACCTAAACGTGGTGGTCGCGAACGACCTCACCCAGATAAGAGCCGGCCGGCACAGGGCGCTCCTTGTCACGGCGGATAGCGTTAAGGAGGTAGATGGCCCTAAGAGCTTGCTGGCCAAGGAGATATTCGACCTAGTAGAGGAGCTCTTCTGAGCTAGGCCTTAAGCCGCCCGCCGCCCCATAGCCGCCCGGGTTGGGTGAGCTTATTGGCGGGGCCTGAGCCGGGCGAGCTGAGCGAGGACCCATATCTCTGGCTTGAGGACCTAAAGGACGAACGCGTTCTAGCGTGGATCGAGCGCGAGAACGCGAGGACTAGGGAAATCCTAGGCGATCTGCCGGGCAAGTTGTTCGAGCGCGTCCTCGCCTACTTCTCCCTGCCCTACCTGTTAAGTGCGGTCGTCACGAAGCGCGGCTATCTGGCCCTCTACCGCGAGGGCGGCTCTTACAAAGTCGTGCTGCTGGGGCGCGACGGGGCGCGGGAGACGCTGGTGGACTCAAGGGACCTGGGGCAGGACGTGGTCATCCAGGCTATCTGGGCTCCGAGGAGCGGCAAGGTATTCGCCTTCTTCTGCTCTGAGGCTGGCGCGGACATAGGCAAGCTGCGCGTGCTGGACAGCGAGGACGGGCGTGTGCTAGACGAGCTAGAGGGCTCCATCCGCTGCCCGACATGGCTAGACGACGCTAGCACGTATTACTACATACGGCTCTTCAGGGATGAGAAAACGCCTGATGGTGTAGAGCCGCCGGCTGACAGGGTCTTCCTACGTGAGGACGGTAGGGACGAGATGGTCTTCGGGGAAAGGCTCCCGACTTCCCATTTCATAAGCCTGAGGGCCTCCAGCTCTGGCCGGAAGGCGCTATTAGAGGTCAGTTACGGCTGGACGAGGAGCACGGCCTACGGTGGTGATTTCAAGGACCCAGGCTCCTGGCGTTTCGTGTACGGCGGTGGCGACTTCATTGTACATCATGTGGATTTCGCCGCGGGAGGCTACATCTTGGTCTCCTATGAGAACGAGGGCCTCGGGAAGCTTATCCAAGTGCGGGACGGGCTAGCCCGGGAGATCGTGGGAGAGCATGAGCACCCGCTCCAGGAGGCGTTGGTGGTGGGCGAGCACATAGTAGCTGCTTACCTGGTGGATGCCTCAGGCACCCTGAGGACCTACGCGTTGGACGGCCACCTAGCGGGCGAGTGGAGGCCGGAGCCCCAGGGCACCCTGGCCCTATTGGACTCAGATGGCTCTGAGGCATTAATCAAATACGAGTCCTTCGCCGTGCCCTACAGACTCTACGCCCTCGGGCGCGATGACGGGCTGAGGCTGTTAGATGAGGTCGCCCTCGACCTGGCCGGGAAACTGGCTATAAGGGACCGGTGGGCGAGGTCCAAGGACGGCACGCCCATACACTTCTTCGAGGCCCGGCTTAAGGGCGCGAAGCCCAGGGGCGCAGTCGCCTATGGTTATGGGGGCTTCGGCATATCTATAACGCCTACCTTCAACCCCATATTCGTCACGCTGCTCGAGGATGGCGTCCTCCTGGCCGTGGTGAACCTCAGGGGCGGCTGTGAGCGGGGGGAGGTCTGGCACAGGGCCGGCATGAGGGAGAAGAAGCAGAATATCTTCGAGGACTTCAAGGCCGTTCTGAGGGCCCTTAAGGGCGCTGGCCTGAGAACCGTGGCTTTCGGCAGGAGCAACGGGGGCCTCTTGGTCGGGGCCGTGTTAACGCAGGAGCCAGGCCTCATGGACGGCGCCGTAATAGGTTACCCGGTCTTGGACATGCTGAGGTTCCACCTGCTCTACGTGGGCCGGGCCTGGGTGCCCGAGTACGGCGACCCTGATAACCCACGCGATAGGGAGTTCTTGCGCGCTTACTCGCCTTACCACAACGTGAGGCCCAGCACGCGATACCCGCCTGTCTTCATCTACACGGGCCTACACGACGACCGTGTCCACCCGGCGCACGCCCTGAAGTTCGCGGCCAAGCTGAGGGACGCCGGGGCCGACGCGCTCCTGAGGGTGGAGATGGCTTCGGGCCACGCTGGCGCCTCGCCGGAGGTTAAGGCTAGGGAGGCAGCCGACGTGCTGGCCTACATCTATAAGGTGCTCGGCGTCACGCCTAGTTGATGAACGTTCAACGCCCCTTGGTAGTGATCGTGAGAGGTGAGGACGCGGACGCGATGGTGAAGGCTGGCCTGAGGCACTTCGGCGAGCCCAGCCAGGAGCGTGTGGTCATCAAGCCTAACCTCATAACGAACTACCCTGGTCCTACCACGCCCGTGGACGTGGTCGAGGCCGTGGCCAAGCACTACCTGGCCCTGGGGCGCGAGGTCATAGTGGCCGAGGGCTCAGGCTGGTGCGAGACCTGGCGCGCCTTCGAGGACCTAGGCTACATGCGCCTCGCTGAGCGCTACGGCGTGGAGCTAGTGGACCTGAACACAGCCGATTATGAGGTGGTTGAGAGGCCAGACGCGTTGGCCGTGAAGCGCCTTGAGCTGCCCTCGGTGCTCAGGGGCGCTTACCTTATCTCGCTCGCGCTCCTGAAGACACACTCTCTCACCGGTGTCTCGCTTAGCCTGAAGAACATGCTCGGGATAGCGCCCGGCGAGCCCGTGGGAGCCGGGAAGAAGAGGCGCTTCCACCGCTTAGGCATCCACGAGAGCATAGCGGACATCTGCGCTTACAGGAAGCCCGATTTGGCCATAATAGATGGCAGGGTAGCCTGCGTCGGGGGCGAGCTGGGCGGCAGGCCCGTACCCTACGGCCTCATGATATTCTCCGAGGACCCCGTGGCCGCTGACGCCGTGGGAGCACACGTGCTCGGGTACGACCCCCTTGCCATAAGGCACCTCAGGCTGGCGCAGGAAATGGGTTTGGGCGTGGCTGACCTAGATCGGATAGAGGTCGTGGAGGAAGAAGCTTAAAGGCGCGTTAGGCGCCCAGGTGCTTCCTCAGCCTAGCCTCCAGCACGGGCCTGGGGAGGGCACCTACTATGCGGTCCACCAAGCGCCCGCGCTTGAACACTAGGAGGGTGGGTATGCCCGTGATATTGAACCTCAAGGGCGTGAGGGGGTTCTCGTCCACGTTCAGCTTCCCGAAGGCTATACGCCCCGCGTAATCGCGGGCCAGCTCCTCTATCACCGGCGCCAACACCCGGCAGGGAGCGCACCAGGGCGCCCAGCAATCCACGACGGCCAGCCGGTGAGCTTCCACGAAACGGTCTAAGCTCTCGTCCGTGAGCTCCACTGGCCTATCAAGCACGGCTTCCCCGCGCTTTTTCTCGCGCTCGGCGAGGCGCCTCATCAGCTTCCTTAACTTGGCCTCCCTCAGGCGCCTCAGCTCCTCGTCCTCCTCGGCCATGCCTAATCGCCCGTCGGTATTACAGGCTAGGGGGATTTAGCTATAACTCGCCCGTGGCGGGAGAAAAAGATTTTTTGGGGCGCCTGAGGCGCCTCAGTAAATAGTCAGCCTGTCCATCGGGTAGATCACGGCCTCTTTTATGCTCTTCAGCCTCAGCACGGCTTGTAGCACCCTGGCCACGCCTATCCCGCAGCCGCTGTGCAATAAGGGCGCCTCATGGGTCCTCCAGAACTCTAGGTACCACTCCCAATCCGCTAGGTTACCGCCCTTTGCCACCAGACGCTTGTACATATCGCTCTCTAACAGGCGCTCCAACAGCCTCTGGTACCTGTACTCCCTCTCCGCCGAGCCCACGGCCTCGCCCGCTAGCGGTAGCTCTAGGTCAGCCGATATGACCACGCTCGGGTTAGCTGGGTCCTCGCGCATGTTGAAAAACTTCAAGTGCTTCGGCCAGTGCGTGATGAACACCGGCCCCAGCTCAGCCGCCATGGCCCTCTCGTGGTAGCTCCTCAGGTCATCGCCCCACTTGAGCTCGAAGCCGCGGTCGTTGAGCCATTTTATGGCTTCCTCATACCTCATCCTCACGTAAGGAGGCTTGAACCGCTCTAGCCATTCTTCCTCCACGCCGAACTGCCTTAGCTCAGCCGAGCGCTCCTCCATCACGCGCCTGACGCCGTACCATATGGTGTTCTCTATGTGGCGGAGCAGCTCGTCAAAGCCGCCTACGTGCTCGAACTCGAAGAGGGAGAACTCCGTCAAGTGCCTGTCATCTACGTCCGGCTCGGCCCTGAAGCTCCTTATCAGCGTGAAGACACGGCTCAGGAACTGCGAGAGCACCTCAAGCTGAAGCTGGGCCGTCTGCGTCAGGTAAGCGAGCCTGCCGAAGTAATCGAGTGTGAACATGGTATCTATGTTCTCGCAGGCGCCGGTAGCCTTGGTGATATGGGGCACTTGGATCTCGATGAAATCAGTCTCATACATGTAATCCCTGAAGCCCTTGAGGAGAGAGTGCTCCACCTTCGCCAGCGCCGCTTTCTGAGCCCAGCCAGGCGCCTCCACGAAAGCCTTCCGAGGCTGCGCTGAAAGGCCTATATAAGTGTTCCTGTGAGCTCCTTAGACGAAACCTTATTATCCACACTAACACGTACCTCTATTACCGAGGGGCTACGTGGATGGCGCTCTGGCGTGGGCCAAGTGTGAATTCAGAGGGATTACGCGCGCGTATCGAGGAAGCCATTAAGCGCTTGAGTTCCCTGACAGGTGTCTCCATGGTCTTGGTGATCGGCCCGGACGGTAAGGAACTGTGCAGGTGGTACCGGACCACCGTGGATAGATCTAGGATAGTGGTCGGCGTCGGCGACGCGATGGGCGTGGCTGTGAGCGCTTCTGGCTTCCTCTCTAAGGTAGGCGGCGGGGCATTCAACGACATAATAATAAGGACAGAGCGCCTGGTAGCTATCATACAATCCGCTAGAGGCGCCCTCCTCATCACCGTGGCCGATAGGGCGGCTAACCTGGCCCTCTTGCTCATAAGGTCTAGGGCGGCGGCGGAAGCCCTCTCCGAGCTTCTGGGGGGAAGGGGTTGAGGGAAGTCCTCGAGGCCGCCGTGGAGAAGGCCCTTGAGGCCGGGGCTAGCTATGCTGAGGCCAGGTTCTCCAAGGTCTTCTCCAATAGGATAGAAGTCCGGCGGGGCAGAGTAGAGCGCGTCGTTCCATCCGTTGAGGTAGCCGGTAGCGTGAGGTGTCTGGTCCGCACCTGGGGCTTTGCCTCCACTACCCGGCTTGATCGGGAGTCCATGCTTGACGCTGCCACACGCGCGGCCAAGTTGGCCAAGGCAGTTTCTACGGGCCCCTGCTCTGAAGTCAGGCTAGCTGAGGTCCCATCTGTCGAAGAAGAGATCGGGATGGGAGACGTGGTAGACCCGAGGGCTATCCCAATAGACGAGAAGTTGGAGGTGGTATTGGCCTGTGATGAGGCAGCCCGGTCCGTGGACGACAGGGTGATCATGACGCGCTTGAGCTACGAGGACTTCGTAGTCATCCGAGCTTTCTGCAATTCCGAGGGCACTTACGTGGCTGAGGCCTGTCCCGTGACGCAGCTCAGGATAGCTATCACGGCTAAGGAAGGAGCCAACGTGCAGACCACCACCGGCAGATTAAGCGCGGCGGCCGGGCAAGAACTCATGGCTTACGGGGACCCGGTCGGCATGGCGGAGAGGCTGGCTAAGCGGGCCGTTGAGCTCCTCTCGGCAGGGAAAGCCCCAGGCGGGAAGATGAAGGTCTTGGTGGATAACAGTGTGGCAGGCCTGATAGCTCTTTGCGTGGGCCTCCTCGCCTCAGCCGAGCTCGCCATGGTGCCTGGCGGTGAGCTGAGCGCCTTCCACGGCAAACTAGGCCAGCAGGTAGCCAGCGAGTGCCTTAACATCACGGACGACCCCGCAGCCGAGGGCCTCACCGTGGCCATGCACTACGATGAGGAAGGCGTGAGGGCCAGGCCCGTGAGGTTGGTCGAGCAGGGCAGGCTGGTGAGCTACCTGCACACGAGATCCACGGCCAACGTCATGGGGCAGGAGCCCAACGGGCGAGCCCGAGCGCCTAGTGCCCTCTTCACGCCCACGCCCTTGAACACGAACACCGTCGTAGAGCCAGGCGACAGGAGCCTGGAGGAACTCTTGGAGGAGTTAGGCGAGGGACTTTACGTGATCGGCCTCGTGGGGGCCTCGATAGGGCGCGCGGTCCACTGCGATTGCGAGGCAGCCTACGAGATAAGGGGCGGCGAGCTCAAGAGGGCCTTCAGGGCCGTGGGCATCACGTTGGACTTGACCGAGGACCTGAAGAAGGTAGAGGCCGTTGGCTCCGATTTCGATGTGGTCTCCCTCACCTTGAGCGAGAGAGACCGCTCTTACCCGGTCTGCGGCGGGGCGCCGCACTTGCTCTTCGGGGAGGTAGCCGTGAGGTGAGGGCCGTGTTAGCACCCGAGGAACTCCTGGCCTATTGCGAGAGAGCGCTTAGGGCCTGTGAGGTCGAGGGAGCTGAGGAGGCCGAGGCCTTCGTGTTAGCTAGGGCCACTACCGAGGTGAAGCTTGATAGGAGGGAGGGGCGGCCGTCTCTTGAGGGGACCAGCACCTCCCGCCTGGGCCTGGCCATCCGCGTCTACCGGGATGGGCGACTAGGCTTCTCCTACACCACGGATCTCTCGGAAGGCGCGCTCAGGGAGGTCATCAGGAGCACCCTCAAGGCTGCTAGGCCTTTAGAGGGCTTCAGGGGCTTCCCGACACCGAGAAAAGCGCCAGGTTTAAGGCTGTTTGACGCTAAGGTGGCCGACTTAACAGAAGAAGAGTGCATGGAGCGCTTACTACATATGGTGGAGGCCGTCGAGTGTGATGAGGGGCTAGAGGTCTCCTCCGCTACCTTCGGAACGAGCATCATCAGATTTGGGATAGCGAACTCGGGCGGCCTCGAGACCTGGGACGAGGGTACGTTCGTTAGGGCCATGTTAGCTGTGTCGGCCAGGGGGGCCCCTGGGCCGACTCCTGCCTCTGCCATCAGGAGGCGTTTGACCGATTTAGACGTAGGTCAGCTAGCACGAGATGTAGCCCAGAAGGCCAAGTTGATGTCCAAAGCTGAAGCCGTTGAGGCAGGCAAGGTCGATGTGGTGCTTAGCCCTTGGGCGCTCGCCGAGCTCCTGGCTTATGCTTTCTCTAACGCCTTGAGAGCCGATAACGTGAGGTCCGGCACATCGGTCCTTAAGGGCAAGCTGGGCCAGCGAGTAGCGTCTAACTGCTTAAGCATCTATGATGACCCGACCCACCAACATGGCATCTGCAGCTTCGGCATAGACGATGAAGGCACGCCCGCCGAGCGGAAGGCCATAATAGAGGGAGGGGAACTGAAGGGCTTCCTCTACGATTCTATTGAGGCCGGCAGGCAGGGCCTGGAGAAGGCCGGGGGCAATTGCATCCGCTGGGAGCCGCCCGCGGTAGATCCCTATTACCCGAGGGATTATAGGTTCAGGCCGGGCATTTACCCGACTAACCTTTTAGTAGAGCCGGGCCGCAGAGGCCTAGACGACCTCTTAAGCGAGCTAGATAGCGGCTTGTACGCGTACGCCAGCCTCGCGGGCTTCGCCATGAGGCCTTCTGGGGACTTCTCGCTTTACGTGCTCTGCGGCTTCAAGGTAGAGGGCGGGGAGCTAGCAGGTGGCCTCAAGGGCTTTAACTTGAGGGGCAACGTCTTCGAGCTCGTCAAGGCCATTAAGTCGGTGGGCTCAAATCTGGAGCCCGTCGTGCCTGAGATGGCTGGCTTCTGCGTGATAGCTCCCCACGTGCTAGTCGAGGGCGTGGAGGTCGTCGGCTGAAGCCCGGCGGGCAGCACATAAATGCCGGGCCTCCCCATGCACGCCGTGGGCGGAGGAGCAACGCCGAGCGAGCTAGACGAGGTGCTATCTAAGATAGGCCATTGGCTGGCCTCCACCCTCGGCCGGGCTAAGCTCGTCTACGTGCGCAAGGAGGTAGTGGAGGAGCCCGAGCTAGGCCCCGAGGTCAGCCAAGTGGGCCTTCACGAGGTCTTAGTAGAGCGCCTGAGGGCGCGGGGCATAGAGCGCCTCTATAAGTTCCAATACGAGGCTTACAAGGCCATCTCGGCTGGGCGGGATGTCTTCCTCGTCTCGGGGGCCGCGACCGGTAAGACAGAGGCCTTCGTGATACCCCTGCTTGACCGGGCGTTAAAGGAGGGCGCGCGGTCCGCGGTCATCTATCCCACCAAGGCCCTGGCCCGGGATCAGCTGGCCCGCTTCCTGAGCTACACCGTGCCCTTCCTGCTCAGGATGGACGTGCTTGACGGTGATACGCCTGAGAAGGAGAGGGCGCGCATATACGCTAACCCGCCCCACCTGCTCATCACCAACCCCGATATGATACATTTTAGCCTCCCCCGCTCCGGTAAGTTCAGGCGTCTGCTGTCCGGCGTCAGGGCGCTCGTGCTAGACGAGGCCCACGTCTACGAGGGCTCCTTTGGCTCCCACGTCAGAATGATAATGGAACGCCTGAAAGCCTTCCTCGGACCGGATATACAGTTCGTGGCCAGCTCGGCCACCATAGGCAACCCGAATGAGCTAGGCGAGCTACTATTCGATAGGCCTGTCCAAGTTATAGAAGGGCGGCCGAGGCGCAGGGGTATAGCTTACCACGCCCTCGTGAGTTCGGGTCTCCTCAGTCGTTGGACCGTAGCGGCCAGGCTCATCTATGTGGCCTCCAGGCTCGGCTTACGCTGCCTGACGTTCGTGGATAGCCAGCAGATGTGCGAAGTAGTGGCCCGCATAGCCAGGCGCGAGGGAGCCCATGTCATGGTCCATAGGGCTGGCCTGCTACGCGAGGAGAGGCGTGAGGTAGAGGACAAACTCCGGTCGGGCGAGTTAGACGGCGTGGTGGCTACCCCCACGTTGGAGCTGGGCATAGATATAGGCAGCCTAGACGCGGTCATCATGGCTGCCCCGCCGCCCAGCTACGCCAGGTATTTACAGCGCGCGGGCAGGGCCGGCAGGCGCGATAGGCCGGGCTACATCTTCACCGTGTTGGCCGATGATCCCATAGACGCCTATTACGAGCGCAGGCCAGAGCGCTTCTTCGAGCAAGAGCTTACTCCCGTGGTCTTCGAGCCCTACAACGAGGAGGTAGCCAAGATACACCTCGTGGCTCTGGCCATGGAGAGGGGAGGGCGCCTCAAGCTAGACGCGCTTCCCAAGAGCTGGGAGGGCGCGTTAGAACTCTGCCTCAAGGAGGGCTACGCGGTCCTGAAGGCCGGCTGGCTACTCCTGACCAGGAAGGCCTACAGGGAGTTCCGCGCTTACAGCCTCAGGAGCGCTGGCCGCGAGGTGAGGATAATAGAGGCCGCCACCGGCGCTAGGGTGGGGACGCGTTCTCTCCCCATGGCCCTCCATGACCTACATCCCGGCGCCATCTACCTCCACCAGGGCCGCACGTACGAGGTCGAGCGCTTGGACCTAGAGCGCTACGTGGCCTACGTTAAGCGCATGCCGGATGATCTGCCCTTCTACACCAGGCCCCTCTACAACGTTGAGGTCTCCGGCCTGGCCCTCTCGGCCAATAGGCGGGCGCACGGCGTGGAGGTAGCCTATGGCTCTGGCACCATAACGAAGACCGTGTGGGCCTACGTCATACGCCATCTCTACGGCGGCGAGGAAGGGCTAGCTGAGCCAGCGCCGTTAGTGCCCTTAGATGAATCCGTCTCCTGGTCCTTCAGGACTAAGCTCCTCGTGGCCCGTTACGGCGAGGCAGCCCAGCCAGAGGCTATACATGCTCTAGAGCACGCCATAATTCACGCTGCCAGGCCCGTGGTGGGCGCGGGCCTAAATGACCTGGGGGGCGTCAGCTACCCCACCGGCCACATCGTGATCTACGATGCCACACCCGGCGGTTCCGGCCTAGCCAAACTCCTCTTCAAGCGCCTCGAGAAAGCACACGAGATAGCGCGCGATATACTGGCCAACTGCGATTGTGAAGATGGCTGCCCCAGGTGCATTTACGACCCCTTCTGCGGCAATAACAACCGCGTCCTCTCGCGTAAGGGCGCTCTCAAGCTAATAGAAGCTGTTTTGAGGGGCGAGGTCAGGGCGCCGATCGGCTTAGATGTGATGGGAGAAGCTGGCCTGCCTTGAGGCCGGGGATAATCTATGGAGCTGTGTGAAAACTTAAAAGGAGCCCTAGCGCTTACGTGCCCAGGATGGGGTGGTGAGCATGGAGTACATATACGCTGCCATGCTCCTTCACAGGGCTGGTAAGGAGATCAACGAGGAGAACCTGACGCGCGTCCTAGAAGCCGCTGGCATAGACCCCGACCCGGTCAGAGTGAAGAGCTTGGTGGCCGCCCTGAAGGAGATAGACATAGACGAGGCCATAAAGGCCACACCCATAGGCATGCCAGCCGTGGCTGTCGCGGGGCCGCCAGCTGGCGCGGCTGAGGAAGCTAAGGCAGCTGAGGAAGAGGAGAAGGCCGAGGAAGAAGAGGAGAAGGAGGAAGAGGAGGAAGCCTTAGCTGGCCTAGCTAGCCTGTTCGGCTAGAAGGGGCAGCGGTGGTGTCCTTGCCTCAGTTCCCCGTTGAGGAGTATAAAGTAGACTTATTTGATGAGCTCGGCTACGTGCGCAAGCGCTGCCCCCTCTGCGGCGAGTACTTCTGGACCCTTAACCCTGACCAGGAGACCTGTGGCGAGGCCACGGCCGAGGGCTGCGCCAGCTACACCTTCATAGGGCGCTCCCCCACCCGGCGGGCTTATTCATACCCCGAGATGCGCGAGCTATTCCTGCGTTTCTTCGAGGAGCGTGGGCACAAGCGTATAGCGCCTTATCCCGTCGTGGCCAGGTGGCGAGATGACCTGCTGTTCGTCCACGCCAGTATCATCGATTTCCAGCCTTATGTGACAGAGGGCATCATGCCCCCGCCCGCCAACCCCCTCGTCGTCGTGCAGCCCTGTATGCGTTTCGTGGACGTGGATAACGTGGGCCTCACGTTCGGCAGGCACCTCACTATCTTTGAGATGGGCGGCCATCACGCCTTCAACACACCCGAGCAGGCCATTTACTGGCGCGACGAAACGGTGCGCTACCACCACGAGTTCGCGACCAAGGTCCTGGGCATAAAGGACGAGGAGATCATCTACAAGGAGGGCGTCTGGATAGGAGGTGGCAACGCCGGCCCTGACCTAGAGACCATAGTGCGCGGCCTAGAGGTAGCCACGCTCGTCTTCATGAAGTTCAAGGTGGTGGGCGATAAGTTCGTGGAGCTGCCCATCAAGACGGTTGACACGGGCTACGGCATCGAGCGCTTCACCTGGCTGAGCCAGGGGGCCGTGAGCGCTTTCCACGCCATGTACGGGCCTGAGCTAGACACGCTGGCCAAGCTGGTAGGCGTGGAGCTACCCGACCCGCGTGAGCTAGCCGGGCCAGCCACCTACTCGAGCTTCATGATAGTTAGGAAAGGCGTCCGGAAATCCGAGGCCAGGGCCAAGGTGGCGAAGGCTCTGGGCGTGAGAGCCGAAGAGCTTGAGGCCCTCTTGGCGCCCGTTGAAGCTTTCTTCGCCGTGCTGGACCACACTAAGTGCCTCGTCTTCATGCTCGCCGACGGCGTGGTGCCCTCTAACGTGCGCGAGGGCTACCTGGCCAGGCTGTTGCTGAGGCGGACCTACAGGCTCCTGAGGTACCTGGGTGCTGAGGAGGCCCTCCTAGACCTGATAGAAGCCCAGGTGAAGTTCTGGGGCCGCGATTACGAGAAGATAAAGGCCAGCGAGGATTACATCATGGAGATAATCGACCTAGAGAGCAAGCGTTACAAGCAGACCATCTCGCGTGGCGTGGGCCTGGTTAAGCGCCTGGCCCGAGAGCTGAAGGCATCTGGCGTGTCCAAGCTGCCTGAGGAGAAGCTCATAAAGCTCTACGACTCACATGGCGTGCCACCGGAGATAGCTGCCGAGGCTGCCCGCGAGGAAGGTCTGGAAGTAGAAGTGCCCGAGGACTTCTACGCTAAGGTAGCCGAGAGGCACGTCTCCGTGCCCCTGAGGGCCAGGGAGGAGCTACCCGAGTTAGCAGAGGCTGTGGCTGACCTGCCGCCCACTGAGGCCCTCTACTACGAGGACCCCTACGTCCGCGAGTTCGAGGCCAAGGTGCTCAAGGTCTTAGAGGGCCGGGAAGGCCGTTACGTGGTCTTAGACAGGACCGCTTTCTACCCCGAGGGCGGGGGTCAGCCATCCGACCAAGGCGTGCTACGTCACGAGGGAGGCGAATGTAAGGTCCTAGAGGCCCGTAAGGTGGGGCGCGTGATTGTGCACGCTATAGAAGGCCCGGCACCGCCTGAGGGAGCTTTGGTCAAGGGCGTGTTGGATTGGCCTAGGCGACATGACCTCATGAGGGCTCACACGGCCACGCACATCATATTAGGGGCCGCTAGGCGCGTGTTAGGCGAGCACGTCTGGCAAGCCGGAGCCCAGAAGGGCGTGAAGCACTCCAGGCTCGATATAACGCATTACCGGCACCTCGGGCCAGAGGAGATAAGGGCCATAGAACGCTTGGCTAACGAGGTCGTGAGAGCCAACCTGCCCGTGAGCACCTGCTGGATGCCGCGCGAGGAAGCAGAGGCCAAGTATGGCTTCAGGCTCTACCAGGGTGGCGCCGTGCCCGGGCGCGATATAAGGGTCGTTGAGATCCCCGGCTGGGATGTGGAGGCCTGCGGCGGTACCCACTGCGCCCGGACGGGAGAGATAGGGCTGATAAAGGTGCTGAGGGCCGAGAGGGTCCAAGATGGCGTGGAGAGGCTCGTGTTCGCCGTCGGGGAGCACGCCCTCAAGGTCGTCCAAGAGCAGGAGGCCGCTCTGGCCAGGGTGGCCGAGCTCCTGAACGTGCCCATCGCGGATGTGGTCAAAGCGGCTGAGAACACAGCTTCCGAGCTCAAGGAGCTCAGGCGTGAGTTGGCTAGGGCCCTGAAGCGTATGGCGAAGCTGGAGGCCGAGGTTCTACTGGCCCGGGCGGAGGAGATAGCTGGCTTAAAGGTCATCAGGGCCGATTTAGGGCCCGTGGGGCCGGATTACCTGATAGAGGTGGCCAACGAGCTCTGCGACCGTGAGCCCAGGGCAGCCGTGCTCCTCTTCTCGACGGAGAAGACAGCCCGCTTCGTGGTGAAGCTGGGGCAGGAGGCCTTAAAGGCAGGCCTTAACGCCGCTGAGATAGCCAGGGAGCTTGGGCGCCTGGTAGGGGGAGGCGGTAGCGGTGAGGAATGGTTCGCCCAAGGCGGGGGACCGGCGCTGGACAAGATGGGCGAGGCCCTAGAGCGCTTTGCGGAGCTGCTGAGACGCTGAGGGCTATTGGCCGGGACCCCGAGACGGTGCGCTCCTCACAACTACCCCTTAGTCATCAACGTGAGAGAGATAATTAATAGGTGCCTGCTGGTCTCAGAGGGTCTCTATGGCTTCCTTGAGTGTCTTAACTGCTTCCTCTAATTTATTAGCGATTTCCTCCATGGCCGATTTGGCCTTGGCTAGTTTCTCCTCTAACTCCCTAGCCTTCTCGACCTCTATGGGCAGCTGGACCTTTACGCCCTCACGCGAGAACTGCTCGTAGACTTTCAGGATGAGTTCCCCGGCCCTCGTCTTGCCCTCTAGGTGTCTCCTTATGGCTGCCTCGCTGAGGCCGACCTCGTCCGCTATCTGACGCACGGGCATACCGGCTTTCTGCCTGGCTAAGGCGGCGGCAGCGGCGGCCAACGAATCTATCCAAGTGAGGCGCTCCACGGGGTCCCTTAAGGCCTCCATGACCTCGGGCCTGAAAAGCGCCCCGACCAGTAGGGCGGCCTCAAGCTTCCTTATGGCTTCTCTCCCCACGGGCGTGAGAGGTACCTCCGACATGGCCAGCCTTTTGTTTTCCACTCACCTTAATAAGTTTTCTACATGCCATAGAAGATTCAGGGGCAGTAGGTGCTGAGATAAGCTTACCCGGTGCTTAGTGGGCCACGGGCACGTATCTCACCGAGCAACCGGGCGCCTTCAGGGCAGCGCCGTGAAGGGCCCTTACCCTAGCCGAGGGGCCCGAGACAAGCACGACCTCTATACAGCATCCCCCGGCGTGGAAGTGGTTGTAGCCCTGCACCACATCCCTATAGGCCTCGAGGAGATCGGGTATCCTAGAGCAACCAGGTGAGGCTACTACGATGAGCAAGCCCGTGCACTCGTGGGGCGTGAGGTGGTGCTTGTGGTCCTGGATAAAGGCCCTTAAGGCCTCGTTCACTAACCTAGAGCGGTCAGCCTCTAAGGCTTCTGCTAACTTATCCAAATCATTCGCGAGCTCCTCGGGCACGGAGATGCCGAACCTCCTCTTGCGCTTCTCGCTGGCAGCCGGCGGCAAGCTAGCTCACCTCCTTAAGGCGAGGGCGGCTAGATAAGCCATTAGGAGCAACAGGCCCACCACGCCAGCCGGCGATTGGTCCATCAGGACGGCCAGGTGAAGGCCGGCTAAAGAGGCCAGGAGGCTCACCGAGACGCTCGTCATCAGCACGTCTTCAGAACTACGCGAAATCTTGATGGCTATTGCCGAGGGCAGTAGGAGCAGGACGTGCTCTAGCACGAAGCCCACGACTTTTATGAGGCCCACGGTCGTTAGGGCGAGGAGCGTGAAGGCGAGGAGGTCATAGGCCCACGTCCTGACGCCAGATAACCTGACGAACTCCCTATCGATGCCCACGTAGACCTGCTCGCGGTAAGTAAGCAAGATGGCCGTTGACGTGAGGCCCGCTATGGCGAGCGCGAACCAGGCTTCCCGCTGGCTGGCCAAGAGTGGGTCCCCTACCACTATGGCCCAGAGCTCTACCTGCATGGGGAAGCGCGTGAGCACGTAGTAGATGGCCAGGACGCTGGCGGAGGCCGTGGCGGCCACGAAGATGCCGGTCGCCGTGTCCGGATCCACGCCCCTATGTATCATGTAACCCACCGCGTAGGTGAGGGCCAGCCCCACGAGCAGCGCCCAGGCGTACTCGCCAGGGAAGCCCAGAATGGCAGCCAGCGGTATGGCCAGGACGGCCGCTAGAAGGGCCGAATGTGCTGAGGCGCCAGCGAGGAAGTAGAGACGCCTGGCGGCCACCACGGAACTCATGAAGCCGTAGGCCAGGGCGGCTGAGACCATGACGGCTACCCACCTCGGGTTGAGCGCGGTAGCCGAGAGAGCTGTGAGGGCCGTCAGGCCAACGGTCAACAGGGCTTTGAGGAGCCCCTTGGGGAGCTTGCTCGCTCGCTCAGCGCCTTCCATAGACCGCCACCACCGTGAAGAGGGATAGCACGACTAGGAGGGAGCTGGCCCAGGCCAGGAGCACGTCTAACACGTTAGGACGGCCGTTCCCAGCCGTTACGTCGTGGCTGGCCAAGTCCTTAGCGCGCAGCGATATCTCGGCTAGCTTATCCAAAATGCTCGAGGGAGCCAGGGGGGACGGCACGCGCAGGATCGGGACCCCGTGTTCCTCGGCCAGGGCCTCGAGCTGCCTCGACGCGCTGCTCTTAACCGGCTCACATATTACTACCAAGCTCACGCTGCCGTCGGCCAGGGCCTCCTCAAGCCTCAGGAGGTCGCCGGGCGTGGCAGGCGTCCCGTGCTCCTTGACCACGAGGAAGCATAACCTAACGCCCAGCCAGGAGACAGCGTACTGTGCAGCTGGCATGTCGGCTGCCGCGCTTAGATTGAGCATCGGGGTTTCCCTGACGATGGCGTTTATCCGCTCGATGATCTCGGAGGCCTTCTGCCTGTAGGCCTCAGCCTTGCTTGGCCTCAGCTCCGCTAGCAGATTGGCTAGGTAAGCCAGGAAGGCTTTGTAGTTCTCCGGGTCGTAAATGGGCATGTGGCAATTAGGCTGGCCCGTGGCTGGGTTCACGAGTAATTTCACGCCCGGCACGTGCAATAGCTCTACCAGGACACCGCTTATCTCGCCTTCCTTCTCTAGCTCCTTTATCCTCGCCTCAAAGGGCACGTGTCCTGTCGAGATTATGAGGTCAGCTCGCCTCAGGAGTTCCACGTCCTCCGGCGTCAACTGGTATTCATGCGGATCAGAGCCAGCTGGGGCCAAGGACGCTATCTTGTCGTCCTCACAGGCCAACAGGCCTACATCGTAAGCCAGGTTCGGGAAGCTGACCACAATAAGGAGGCCTCCCCCGTTAAGCGATGAAGATGCCTGCGCGAATGGCCCGGCAGATGTGAGTGCCACGATGGCCACGAGGACCATGAGGTAAAAGCAATTACAGCACGGCATACTCATCGCTAAAGGGCGTGCACGCAGCCTATTAAAGTTTAATATCGAGCGTGCACACTTAAGCCAGGCGGCGCCTATGTCGGTTGAACTCGTGGCCGAGGGTCTTACGGCCGGTTACAATGGTGAGCCCGTGATATCGGACATGAGCTTCCGGTTAGAGGGGCCGGGCCTGGTGCAAGTCCTAGGGCCTAACGGCTCCGGTAAGACCACGCTCCTTAAGGCCCTCTTAGGCCTCCTCAAGCCAGAGGAAGGCCGCGTCCTAGTGAACGGCAGGGACGTGACGGGCAAGCCGGAGGAAGCCAGCGCTTACGTGGGTTACGTGCCCCAATACTTCGCGCCCGAGCAGCACTACCCGCTCACGGCCTGGGAGCTCGTGATGGGTTCCTGCCTCCTCCACAAGCGCCGTTGGCCCCGCCTGATCGAAGGACGCGATTGTAAAGCGCTAGTGGCCAGAGCGCTTGAAATAGTAGATCTGCACCCTGAGGAATGGCATAAGAGCGTCTGGGAGCTCTCCGGCGGTCAAAGGCAGAGGGCCCTCATAGCCAGGGCGTTAGTACATGACCCGCCCGTGTTGATGATGGATGAGCCCTTCTCGGCTGTGGACCCGCTCGGCAGAGCTGAGCTAGCCGAGTACGTGGGCAAGCTGGCCCGCTCGAAGCTCATCATAACTACCAGCCACGATCCTACGCTCCTCCTGCCTTACACGTCCCTCGTCATACTGCTCAACAGGGCCTTTTACTTGATCGGGAAGCCCGGGGAGGTGTTGACGATTGAGAACTTGAGGCTCGTCTACGGCGGCTCAGCCGTGGAGGTACGCGAGTACGTGCACATCTGCGATGCCTGCCGCCCCCTGAGGCCCGCCCGGGCCTAGCCCACCTCCATTATGCCCCTCCTGACCTTCAGCACCTTATCCGGGTAGACCACTATGCCCTTGTCCGTTATCTCAAATGGGTGCCTCCGCATAGAGTGAGCTGTCCCGCGCATCTTCCAGACTATGAGGCTCCTGTAGAGCTGCCCCTCGAACTCATCTAAATCGAGCCTTATTATGCCGTCAGCCGCGTGTTCTACGCCGGGGCCACCGAAGCCGCGCTCGGTGACGCTCACCTGTGAGACCAGTATGGAAGTGCAGCCCAGCCCGGATAAAACGCGCTTGAGCTGCATAACTGTCGAGCGGGCCACCACGGGCCGCGTCAAGTAGAGGCTGGTCACGCTGTCTATGACCACGCGCTCGGCCCTCAGGTCCCTCACGGCCCCCCTGAGCACGTCCACGAGCGAGGCCACGTCCGTCGGGTCGCGGACCACGTAGCGCTCGCGCTTGGCGTACTCGCCTATCCCGCCCGTGAAGGCATCTACTATGGCGAAGCGCCCTTCCTCCTCGTAGGGCCTCACGTCCCAGCCGAACTGGGCCATGTTGATTTTTATCTGGGCTGGGTGCTCCTCAAGGGCCACTAACACGCCTGGCTCACCGTTCTTTAGGCCGTGGTAGAGGAACTGCTGGCCGAAGATGCTCTTGCCCGTGCCGGGACCGCCGGACAGAAGCACCACGTTGCGCTTGGGTATGCCGCCGCCGAGCACCTCGTCCATGCCAGGTATGCCAGTCTCCACGCGTTCCACTATCACGGCACCCCGCTTAGCCTCGCTCCCACGGGGATATATGTTTGCCTATCTTGTTTATGGCGCGCGGGCACCACTTCAGCGCATCGACAGTAGCGCGGCCACCGCCTCAACGGCCTCCCGGGCGCTCCTCACGAACGTCAGCTTCACGATACGCCTGTGGTCTAAGTAACCGTCGGGGAACATCTGGCGCAGCCTGTCGGCCAGCAGGCCAGAGCCCTCCACGATCACGATGGGTTTCCCCATGCTATAGGCCATAGCGACTTCCACGAGCGTGCCACAGCCGCCCGCCAACACGATTACCGCGTCGCTGGAGGCGACTACTATGGAGCTGCGGCCCTCGTAGGACATTTCGGCCTTGATGCGCACCGTCAGGTATGGGTTGTGGTAGGGGTGGCCCTCCGGCACCCTGGCTAGCTCGTGTGATAAGACGCCCACCACTACGCCGCCCGCGTCGTTCACGCCCTTGGCCACGTCCTTCATGAGGCCGCCGTTCCCGCCCGTGATGACCACGAAGCCCCTGCGGGCCAGCCTATAGCCCAGCTCGTAGGCCATTTGCCTGACATGCTCGGGCACGCGTTCCTCGTAGGTCGTTAAGACGCCTACCTGTGGCCTGGCCATGGCTCGCACACCTTAATTTGGGGCTCATACGTAGGGGTTCGGTGATTTAAGGCTTGGCACCATGGCTCACAGGCCCCCTCAGGTCTAGGGATTTCGAGGCCCTCACGGCTAGGTATGATGCTTGGTTCGAGCGCCACCAACTGGCTTACTTATCAGAGCTTAAGGCCTTGAGGGCCCTGCTGCCTGAGGGGCCTTTCTCTGGCCTAGAGGTAGGCGTCGGCACAGGCCGCTTTGCCTCTGCCTTGGGTATCTGGGTGGGCGTGGACCCGGCTAACAAGTGCCTTAAGCTGGCGCGGGAAAGAGGCGTGGAGGCCATCCTAGCCATAGGGGAGGCCCTGCCCTTCAGGGAAGGCGCCTTCGACGTAGTGCTCATGGTAGTGACCTTCTGCTTCCTGGCCGACCCAGAGGCGGCGCTCTCCGAGGGCCACAGGGTCCTTAAGCCGGAAGGGCGCCTGTTGGTGGGCATCATAGATAGGGAGAGCAAGTTAGGAGTGCTTTACACGAGGAAGAAGGCCGAGGGGTGCCCGTTCTACAGGGACGCTGTCTTCTACACGCCAGCTGAGGTTGTAGGGATGCTTAAAGAGCACGGTTTCTTGGTCAAGAAAGTGGTCCAGACGCTCTTTAAGCTGCCCTGGGAGCTTAATGAAGTGGAGGAACCAGAGGAAGGATATGGTAGGGGCTCTTTCGTGGCCATAGCGGCAGTAAAGCCTTAATGGCTCAGGAGAAGCCCTTTTCCACCAGTAGCCTGGCCAGAGCGCCTGCCTCAGCTTCTGCCTTAGCGAGCAAGACGCCTATGGTATCCTTGGTCGGGTAAGAGGCCGCTAGGGCCACCGAGAGCGCCTTGGTGTGGGCCATCTGGATGAGCAGGGGCGCCGTCTCCCTGGTCGGGTAGGAGGCGTTCAGCGAGAGGTTGAAGGCCGCCTGGTAAGCCTCGCTTATGGCCTGCCTCACGCCCTCTATGTCGAGCTTGAGTTCCTCGCCCGGTACCACGAGGCCATCCACATAAGCCGCCTTCAAGCTGATGCCGAGTTCTATGACGCGCATATCGAGCTTGCCCAATATGTACGCTAGGTCATGCGATATCTCCTCGCCTTTCCTGGCCACGAGCGTGTCCTTGACGATCCATATACTGCCGCCCTCTATTTTGGTAGGCACGCCTAGGGCGTTGAAGGTGCTTATTATCGGGCCAGGCGGCAGGCCCGTGTTGCCGGCGGGTATAACGATATCACTGGTGGCCACATCGCCCGGCGCTGGCAGCACTTTGACCTTGAATTGGTCTATCATATGCGCGACCTTGAACGGGTTCTTGTCCGTGAAGATGAAGATGTTCTGGCCGTGCAGGTAATCCTTTAAGGCTTGAATACCGGGTTTCTCACCATCCAAGCCGTCTATAGCCCTCGCGACCAAGGTGTTCTTCAGCACCTTCACGAGAGCCCTGCCCCTGAGGGCTTTCCTGAGCTCCTGTAGTTGGTTGGCCCTGACCTTGTATAGGTCCGCTATCAGCACGTACTTGTAACGCTTCAGGTAACCCTTGATCTCCTCCACGAGCTTCTTCTTCCACTCCGGCACGGGCCTAGCCAAGGCGGCTATCACTTGAACTTCACCTCCACCGCTGGCCCCATGGTCATCTTCACGTATATGGAGGCCACGTTGCCCAGGCCCCTAGGCAGCTTCTCCTCTAGGACCTTTATCACGGCATTTATGTTCTCAGCCAGAGCCTTATCGTCCATGTCCTCCGTCCCGACCCGGCAGTAGACGTGGGGCGCCTTCCAGGCCACCACCCGTACGGTCTTCTTCAGCTTCTCCACCACGGCTGCGAAATCGGCGGTGGGCGGGACGGGGGTCGGCATCTTCCCCCTCGGCCCCAGCACGGACCCCAGGATACGGCCCACGAGGGGCATCAAGGGTGCCTCGGCCACGAAGAAATCGTATTCCTTGGCCAACTTCTTCGCCCTCTTCTTATCACCCGCCATGGATTCGAGCTCTTCCCTCTCGAGCACGTCCAGGCCAGCTCTCTTGGCCCGGAGAGCAGCATCCCCCGAGGCTATCACGCAGACGCGCATCTCCTTGCCGAGCCCGTGGGGCAACTCCACTAGCTCTCGTATCCTGTTCTCCGGTCTCCTGAGGTCTACGTCCCTGAGGTTCACGAGCAGCTCCACGGACTGCCTGAAGTTCCTCTTCTTCGCCTTAGCCCTGGCCTCCCTCAGGGCCTCAATGATGTGTTCCTCATCTATGGGCATCTCCATCACCTTCGCCCCTACCGCCCTTTACGGGCCGAGGGCACGCGCCCTACTCATAAGGCTTGCTTCCCGGCCCCCTCCTCGGCCAGCAGGTGATCCCAAGCACCTTCATCTACTTCCCTTATGACCTCCTTGGGGTGCTTGCCCTCTACCTTCACGCCCATGCTCACGCAAGTGCCGAGTATTTCCTTCACAGCCGCCCTCAAGGTCTTGGCCATGAGCTGGGGCCACTTTATCTTCGCTATCTTCACTACCTGCTGCATGGTGAGGTTGCCCACCCAATCGTGGCCCGTGGCGCCGGAGCCCTTCTCGATGCCGAGCTCCTTTATTATGAGGGCCGAGGTAGTCGGTATGCCCACTTTGACCTCGAACTCCTTGGTCTCCACATCTACTATGACCTCAACGGGCACCCTCATCCCGGCGTAATCCTTCGTGAGCTCGTTGATCTTGGCTACCACCATGGGCACGTTCAGGCCTAGGGGGCCCAGCGACGGTCCTATTGGCGGGCCAGCTGTGGCCTTCCCGCCCTCTACTAAGAACTTGAACGACTTCTTCTCCCCCATCACGCCCACCTGCTGTCGGCATGGAGACCGGGAAGGCCATTTAAAAGCTTCTCAGCCGCCCCTGGCCTTCTTCACCAGCCTGACCACATCGGCCTCCACCGTGACGGGCATGGGGAAGGTGCTCTCCAATAGCTCTACCACTAGCTCACCGCGCTCCTTGTCTATCCTCGCTACCTTGGCCTTAGCGCCCCTAAGCGGGCCAGCGATTATCTCGACCTCATCGCCCAGGTCCAACTCCTCTATGATGGGCTTGGCCACCAAGAAGCGCTCTAGGTCCTTGATGTCTACCACGCCCGGCACACGCGATCTCACGTGCCTCAGGCCGGCGATAGCTTTATCCACCACGTGCGGGCCGCTGGCCTCCACGAAGACATAGCCCTTCAGGCCCTCGGGCGCTATCACGGCTTTTATGGGGATGTTGTAAGCCTTAGCGTTCATGAATATGAGCTTAGCCACGTTCCTCTCCTGCCCAGCCGTGGTCCTGACTGCGTAAACGGGCACCCCTTAACCACCTCCCAACACGGTCAACATTAGCAGCCTTATGGCGAAGCCCACGGCCCCTACCACGAGCAGCCCGATAGTGCATATCCTGATCAGCAGCCAGAGCTCGTCCCGATCGGGCTTCCTGGCCCGCCTCAGCAGCCTAACGCAGGATCTAAGGAACTCCCTCAGTCCCACTCTGTCCACCTAAGCACCCGAGGGCAACACTCCTTATTTACGTTAACCCGGCGCGGCGGAAATTAAGAAAAAATTGGGTGGGGCCGCCAGCCGCTCAGCCCTCGACCTTCCTGCCGGTGCGGAACTTGTGGCCGTTGGGGCACTCGTAGAGCTCGATGAGGATGGTGGGCCCCTTGCGCTTCCTAGGGCTCATGGTCCAACTCTTGATGGGCTTCTCGACCTCGGCTCCGCACTTCGGGCACTTAGGCACATCCACCACCTTCCACATGGAAGTGCATATTTACCTATATAAAGTTTATGGTGACCAGCTTGGTGAAAATTTAGCGAGGAGCTCGCCCTGAGATTTACTCAATCCAGCTAAACCTTTTATTATCTCTCTACCAGGGGGATGCGAAGGAGGGCTTGCGGTGCTATCCGTGGATGTTAAAGCCTGCACCGGTTGTGGCACCTGCGAGATCGCTTGTGCTTACAAGCACTTCGGTGTGCATAACCCACGTAAGTCGGCTATAAGGGTCATGCCGCCCACGTCCGAGAGGCCCTGGAACGTGCCTATCTTCTGCCGCCACTGCGCTAGGCCCAAGTGCGCTGAGGAATGCCCAGTGAACGCGATTTACAGGACCGAGGAGGGCTTAGTCTTGGTAGACCATGGGTCCTGTATCGGCTGCCGGGCCTGCGCCGAGGCCTGCCCCTTCGGCGCTATTTTCTTCCACCCAGAGATACCCACACCCATAAAGTGTGATCTCTGTGGCGGCGAGCCCGAGTGCGTGAAGTGGTGCCCGACGGGCGCCCTAGTCCTGAAGAGCCCGTTGGCCCTGGGCGATGAGGCCCGTGAGAGGGCAGCCCGGGCCATTACAGGGGGGCTGAGGTGATGGCTGCCCTGAAGGGCGGCTACGTGGGCAAGTTGGCCTGGGTGGACTTGAGCAAGCGCGAGACGAAGGTCAAAGAAGTAGAACCCGATTGGGCGCTGAAATACGTGGGCGGGAGGGGCTGGGGG
>Ga0190367_1000624_pt1 | contig 24503 bp, 26 predicted proteins | sample 4872181011_MG_FD_171838 | JGI IMG/M metagenome (GOLD analysis project Ga0190367, IMG submission 171838) | Hydrothermal vent microbial mat bacterial communities from Southern Trench, Guaymas Basin, Mexico - 4872-18-10-11_MG | ecosystem: Environmental > Aquatic > Marine > Hydrothermal vents >...
GTGGTAAATCGATAACCAGGTAATCCAACTTTCCCCATTCAACATTTTCTACTGCCTGTTTAATAAAACCGTGTTTCATTGGTCCTCTCCAAACAACTGGAGTGTCTCTTGTTGGTAACATGAATCCTATTGAAAATATCTTTACTCCTTTCTTTTCAATAGGTATTAACTTTTGATCTTTAGTCTCCAAACCTCCAAATTGTTTCTCAAGCCCCACAAGTTTTGGGATGCTAGGCCCATGCACATCAGCATCAAACAGCCCTACACTGTACCCTCTTTGTTTTAAAGCATAAGCTAGATTTATAGCAATAGTACTTTTACCCACTCCTCCCTTACCACTAATTATAGCAATTTTCCTCGTCATATTTGCTCAAAGCCTTTTTAACTTGCAAATTTTTTAATTTAATACGGGTAATAAAAATAAAATTTTATGCTAAACTCAAACATTTAGTAGGAAATCTTCTCTGTTAGCCTTTTATTTTCTATAATTTAACTCTTACCTTCTAAAAGGTTAAACCTACAAAAGATCATGGCTTATTTATTTTTTCTAAAAAATTAGTAAGTGGTCTGATAAGATATCTCCCCAACTAAATTCTGTCTAACCAGTTTCCTCGCTTCCTCGAGTTCAAAGTTACCTAGAAGCCACATTAGTTTTATCAGAGCTACTTCTGGGAGCATATCCTCTCCTTCAATTACTCCAGCCTTCAAAAGCAATCTTCCAGTATCATAAACTCTGTCACAAACTCTGCCCCACAAACATTGAGATGTCATTACTACTAAACTGTCCTCGGCTATTTTTTTAACAGTATCAATCCAATCTGTTGAAACATGACCTAAACCTGTGCCTTCTATTACAAATCCTCTATATCCTTTTTCATAATAAAACTCAAGTATGTCTGGTTCCAAGCCTGGATAAAACTTAATCAGAGCTACTTTTCTTTCTAATTTGTCCATCAATTTTGGTTCTCTTTCACCTCTTTTTATTCTATTATCCAAGATCCATTCTATTTTTCCCGAAGGATACAAAACTTTACCTAATGGTGGAATATTTACTGATTGGAAAGCATCTCTCCTAGATGTATGATTTTTTCTAACTTTAACAGCCCTGTGAATATAACAGAAGTCATCGCTCGTTGATCCATGCATTACCACAACTACTTCGCCTAAGTCTGATACAGCTGTGTGTGCGCTGCAAATCAAATTCATTGCAGCGTCACTTGATGGTCTATCTGAGCTTCTCTGTGCCCCGACAAATACAACTGGGATCGGTGTGGAAACCATAAAAGCTACAGCGCTAGCTGTATAAGCCATTGTATCTGTACCGTGCGCAACTATTATACCATCATAACCATCTTTTATACTTCTATAAACTTCCCTTGCAATTTCTATCCAGTGCTCAACCTTCATATTTTCGCTTAGTATGTTAAAAAGGAGTTTTGAATCTAAGTTGCAAATTTCTGCAACTTCTGGTACTTCTCCTACGATTTCCTCTGCGGTAAACTGGCTAGTCACAGCTCCTGTGGTATAATCGACTCTGCTGGCAATTGTACCTCCCGTGCATATTATTTTTACATTGGGCAATTTTGGATTTTTTGTAAGCTCTCTCACAGCATATTTTGCTTTAACTTCCTCAAGAACATCCAGAATTTCATACTCATAGAATCCTACATTGTATCCGTTGTCTAATTTTAATACTAGTGCCCCAGTTGTTGATGGCATTACTATTCCTTCTAAAATTAACCCTTTAGCCTTAATTCTAACTCTTTTTCCTTCTAAATCTTTCACGTGCATAAAACTTCCTCAATCTCCTTGTATAGATTCTTAATTTTCGAATTAATTCTTTCAAATGTAGATTTTAAGATTTTCTCATCGTTTTTTATTTTCCATTTTCTGTTTTCAATCATTCTAATTATCTCCTCCTTAGAAGTTCCACCCAAGTTCTTTCTGCTTTCTACTATTTTTTTGGCATCTTTTAGGTCTTCTAAAATTATTCCAAATTTTTCCAGCTTTTTTTTCAATTCAGATTCGTTAGATATGAATTTACCCACAATTGAGTGTGCCTCTCTAAATGGCACTCCCTTTTTTACTAATTCATCGGCAATTTCAGTAGCATAACTAAAATTCTTCATGGCTTTCTTCTCAAGATTTTCCTTCTTGAACACTAAGCTAGGAAAAAGTTTTTTCATGACCTTAACAGATTTTATTGCCCAAATTAAAGATTCATACAATATATCATTTATTTCTTGGAAATCTCTATTATAAGCAAAAGGTAAACCTTTATAAATAGCTAAGCTAGACGTAAGCTCACCAATAATTTTCCCAGCTTTACCTCTTATAATTTCTAGTGTATCAGGATTCTTCTTTTGAGGCATTATACTAGATACAGATGCAAATTCTTCTGGAACTTCCACAAAGTCAAATTCTGAGCTCCAAAGGATTATTTCCTCAGCAATTCTGCTCAAAGATAACATAGTCGATGTAGCTGCAAAAACGGCATCAAATATAAAATCCCTAGATGATACAGCATCCATACAATTATCAATTACTCCATCAAAACCTAACAAATTGGCTACATAACTTCTATCAAGTGGAAACGAGGTTGACGCTAATGCAGCACATCCAAGCGGACATAAGTTAATTCTTTCAAATGCATTCAAACATCTTTTAAAATCTCTTTCTAACATATCATGATATGCTATAAGATGGTGAGATAACTTCGTGGGCTGAGCGTATTGTAAATGGGTAAATCCAGGCATAATAGTGTCTATATATTCCTCAGCTTTATTAATTATCGCTTTTCTAAGCTCTATTATATTTTTCATCAAATTTAGAATATTATCTCTTGCAAATAATCTTAAACAAGTAGCTATTTCATCATTTCTCGATCTTGCTGTATGCATTTTCTTTCCGGATTCCCCCGCTATTTCTATAACTTTCCTTTCTATAGCTTCATGCACATCTTCTCCATTTAAATCTCCAAATCCATGTTTTTCAATTTCTAACAGAGCTTTTATTATTTTTTTTGCATCATTTGTGTTAATTATTTTATTTTTCAGTAAATTCAAAACATGAGCATAATCAACCATTATATCGTAATAAAATATGTTTTTGTCATGTGATAGTGAGGATATTAGCTCCAACGCATCTTTATCAATTTCTTTTTTCATCCTACTCCTGAGCATCAAATTTCCTCCAGAAAACCTCATCCTTGTATCTAATTTCCATGACCCTATGGAACGGTATTGCCACCCCTGACTTCAAATATATAAACTTGTAACCTATTTTTTCAATTTCAGAACCTTTTAAAATTGACATTCCTTTGGGTCGGTCGATGTAAATTATAGAGACATTCTCTAAGCTGTACTTTGGATGCCACTTGAACATATTTAAAATATCTCTAAGATTAGATTTCTTCATCTTTGGTCAACTCTACAAGCTGTCCTTTAACATTTAATCTTAAAGATCTTTTTGCTATTGCCCTAATGAATAGGGGGTCTAAACCAAGAGTCTTACTAATGTGTGGCACTGACATTCTTCCAGCTTTTACTTCATTAACAATTTTTTGGACAAACTTTTCAAATTCATCGTCTGGCATGAATATAACTTCCAGCACCCTGTTTAAATCCTTAAGAGATGTATAGAAACTAGCACTTAAGTGTGTGTAACTAACATGGTATTCTTTCTGAGGTTTTCCGCCTGGATCTTTTGGCATTCTCCATTTCATTTCCAGCATTCCAGCATGTTTAAGTATCTTTAGCGCTTCCTTGACTTCTTCGCCAAATCTACTTTTTAGTTCATCAAGAGTTAACCATTCCGAGAGTAAAGCTTCATATACATTTTTATAGAGATTTGTAGAGAACATTTGAAGAATTGGTACCAGATCTACTATATCGTTGATCAATTTAGCTCTTTTTGCCATATGATCACCTTGAATGAATAAATAATTTTTATTTAGCAGAATATTTTTAGTTTTCTATCAACACTCAATTTTTATTTTTAATGTTAAGTATAACCTTAATTTACGGTATCGATTTTTGTTTCAAAATTCTTTTAAAGATTTAAAAAATCATGCATCCTGCTTGTCTTAAGTTTATCCAACATATAAGAGATTTTAGTAAAATTCCAATGTGTTATACTGCTTTTTATTAAATTAAAAACAAGAAAATGTCGCAGATATTGCTCATATGTTCAACATCAATAAAATTAAGCTATGATTAACAATTCCCTAGTTTAAGCATAAAATTGGTAAGATCTCAAGTAGTTGTACATTTGAAGAGCTAACACTAGTAATCTCTTTGATTACCTCAGATTTTATTCGAAATCGATAGTTTTCAAAAACTTACTCAAAAAATTTAAAAACTTAAATATCTGCTGCATTTTACTTTCAATTTAAATTACGAATTTGGTCGTGAGTTTTTTGCAAAGATTAAAATTGTTGTGTAACAATTCCTGGGTTGGTAATACTAAAGATTAAAAACTGGAGCTTTATTGAACTTCTATTTTCTTTATACTTTTCTCTTCTTGTAACTCTTTCTCAAGTTTCTCTATTTTTTCTATTCTTTTCTCGATTATTGATTTAAATGCAATTAAAAACTCCTTATAAGCCCTTAACATGTGTAATTTGAATTCTTTTGGTACTACATCCTTAAACTCGGGTAATTTAATAACTATTTCCTTCATTACTTCCATACCCCCAAAGGCATTTGTTATATTTATTTTCTGTTTTTTCTTTTTATTTTTTTCACTTTCCACTCGAAATTTAAGATTGCCGAATTACAAAAAAGATTTTTATCCTTAAAACTGATAAAGTAAAATGTGCGCCCGTGCCATGAGCCCCCTGAGATATCTCAGTAAGATTTCCATGAGGGGGGTTCCACCAGCGGGCGTACATATTTTTGTTCAATTTCTGGCATTAATTTCATGGTATGTGTTATGCACCAATTTAGGGATTTCATTAATGCTAAAAACTTTGTAATTTTATGCTTAAGAATATTTAAAACAAATTTGAAGGTTTAGAGAATGCAATCGCGCAGCAGACCCAGTCTTGATGAATATTTTATGGAAATTGCAAAAGTAGTAGCAAAAAGATCTACATGTCTAAGAAGAAAAGTTGGTGCTGTAATTGTAAAGGATAAGAGAATTCTTACCACTGGCTACAACGGCGCTCCTTCCGGATTACCACACTGTTTAGATATAGGTTGTTTAAGAGATAAGTTAAATGTTCCCTCTGGAGAAAGACAGGAACTCTGCAGAGGTGTTCACGCCGAACAAAATGCAATTGTACAAGCTGCTTTACATGGTATCCGCATAGCTGGTGGTACTCTTTACACAACTCATCAGCCGTGCATAACCTGTGCAAAGTTGATCATAAATGCTGGAATAAAAAGAGTCGTGTACGGTACAAAATATGCTGACAATAGAGGTTTAGAGCTTCTAAAAGAGGCGGGAATTGAGGTAGTATACTTTCCTATCGAGAACAACGATGAAGAGTAATTTTTAATGTTTAATTTTTCTTTAACCAGTTGTAAGTAAAAAAGTACTAGCAATTTAAAATTTTACTTCTCTGTAATACTTTTCTGTAATATAGAAATGTTTATTTAATAGTAATACATCTAAGTAATATTATGATGGACATAGTTAGTTTTAGAGTTCCAAAGGAGCTAAAAAAAAGCATGAAGGAAGTTAAAATCAACTGGAGTGAAGAAATAAGAAAGTTCATTGAGGCAAAAGTTAAAGAATACAAAAAAGTAAAGGCCTTAGAAAAAATTGACGAAATGCTCGCAGAGTTACCTAAAGCAAAGAAGGGTACTGCAAGATACTATGTGAGGGAGGATCGTGATAGTAATTGATGCCTCATCGCTGGCTAAGTATATTCTCAGGGAGGATAACTGGGAAAAAATTAGAGAATATCTACTAAATGAGTCATGCTCCCTAACTTTAGCTTTAGCTGAGATATCAAACGCAATTTGGAAACATCATGTACTTTACAACAAAATATCGGATAAAGAGATGGAGATTATGTTTAATGTGCTGAAAATGCTTAAAGATGTCGTAATTTTTGAACCATTTGAACGTTACCTTGAGGATGCTATGATAATATCAATAAATGAAAAAATAACTATCTACGATGCTTTATACTTAGCTCAAGCAAAAAAATATGGCAATTTTCTGACAAGTGATGAAAAACAACAAGATATTGCAAAAAGAATTGGAATTAACACAAAATTCATTGAATAAGATGCTCATTCCAAGGATTTTTCTTGCCTACATTCGAAAACAAAGCTTATAAAAAGCTCTTTAGAAGATAATAATTTTTAGTGATATAATTAAATATCGATAAAATTAAATTTATTAAATATCGTTATATTTATTGTTCAATCTAATATAAATTTTCTTAACTTTGGATGATTTTCAATACTGCCTCCCGAATGTTTTAAAAAGTGTACTTTTCAAGAATTTTAAAATGCTTATAGTTATTGCTGGTGCAGGAGAAGTAGGATACAGCTTAGCTAATGATCTTTCTGCTGACTATGATGTAATTGTGATTGAAAAAGATGAAAGAAAAATCGATGAACTCAGAGGGCTCGATATTGACGTAATAAAAGGTAACGCTGCTAATCCAGATTCTTTGAAAAAGGCTAGAGTCAACGAGGCTGAAATATTTATCGGAGTAACTGGTAATAGTGAAGTGAACATCTTATCTGGAATTCTCGCAAAGAAACTTGGAGCTAACAAAGTAATAGCAAGGGTTTCCAATCCAGAGTACGTAGATAAACCAGTAATAAGGGGGCATCCGCTCGGTATAGACTTAGTAATTTGTCCCCAACTGGCACTGGCTGGTGCCATAGCGAATCTCGTAACAATACCTAGTGCAATAGATTTTGTTTCATTTAGCGGTGGAAAAATAGATATGATTGAAGTAATGATTCCAAATGATTCGCCGCTAATTGAAAAAAGGATATCCGAGCTAAATTTACCAGATAATGTCATTATCACTGCAATTTATAGAAATGATGAAATTATAGTACCAAGAGGAGATACAAAGCTTAAAGCTGGAGATAAAATAGCTGTAGTTGGAAAATCTGAGGATTTATCCAAAATCAGCGATATTCTAGGCAAACGAGTGATAAAAAATGTTGTAATATTTGGAGGAGGTACCGTAGGCAGTTATGTTGCAAAAATATTGGACAGAAGCAATTTAAACTTAAAATTAATTGATGTTAATCCCGCTGTGTGTGAAAATCTCTGTAAGATTCTAAAAAGAACAAGAGTGATAATTGGTGATGCAACTGACCTCGATTTCTTGATGGAAGAAGAAATTGGTAAATCTGACGTAGTTATAGCCACTACTGAAAGTGATGGGAAAAATCTGCTAATAGCTCTTCTATCAAAGAGCTTAGGTGCAAAAAAAGCAATAGTCAAAGTTGAGAAGGGTTCTTACATAAAATTATTCGAAAAAGTCGGTGTAGATGTCGCGTTATCTCCAAAAGAGATAGCACACTTGGAAATTTTGAAACACTTAAAGCTTATGAAGTTAAGAGCTCCAACAAAGTTTGAAAAAAAAGAGATCGCTGTATTAGAGATCTTAGTTGAAAAGGATAAGTTATCAGGAAAAAGAATAAAGGATATGAAATTACCAAAAGGAACAATAATTGGTTGTATTTTGAGAGAGGATCAATGTTTAATTCCAAAAGGTGAAACTGAAATTCGTCTTGGAGATAAGCTTCTAATTTTTACAACTTGGGATAATGTGGAAAAAGTTGAGAGCAAATTTACGTAAAACTTAAAAAATCAAACTACAATGAATCTCACAATCCTCCCGAGTTAAGGGACTAGAAATGAATCTAAAATTGGTTTTAAACGTAATTGGCAGGATTCTCTTTTACTTTTCATTTTTATTCTTCTTACCAATTTTTGTAGCGTTATATTACTCAGAGGAAATTTATCCATTCCTAAAAGCGTTCTTTATCACATTTCTTTTAGGCCTAGCATTACTTTACTTAAGGCCAGACGTCGAATTCATTAAACATAGAGAAGCTCTAGCCATAGTTAGTCTAACTTGGTTCTCTGTAGCTCTGGTTTCATCAATTCCATTTATTTTAGTAGGTTTCAATCCAATAGATGCTTTTTTTGAGTCTATGTCTGGTTTTACAACCACAGGTGCCACAATCGTTGATAACATAGAGGGTTTACCAAAAAGCGTCCTCTTTTGGAGGAGTTTCATACAATGGCTCGGAGGAATGGGTATAATTGTGCTATTTCTAGCAATATTTCCAACCATGGCTAAAAAAGGTGAAATTTTGTTCTTTGCCGAGTATCCTGGAGTTACCTTGGAAAAAATAAAACCAAGAGTTAAAGATGTGGCTATAATTCTTTACACTATATATCTTATTTACACATTTCTTGAGGTATCAATACTACATCTCCTTGGAGTTCCAATATTCGATGCTTTACTTCATACTTTTACAACTTTGTCTACTGGAGGTTTTTCAACACATACAAAAAGTATTGCTTATTTTAATAACCCAGCAATTGAGGCTGTTATAATAATTTTTATGATAATCGGTGGTACTAATTTTGCGTTGCATTACTATTTACTTAGAGAGGGTAAATCTCCATTTAGAGATACTGAGTTCAAAGTTTACATTTCTGTTGTTGCTATAGCATCCATTTTAATTATAATCTCAAATTTATCCAGTTTTGGTCTATACGACTCTATAAGAGTGTCCGTCTTTCAAACAGTCTCAATTTTAACCACTACTGGATACACTACTACCGATTTTGATAAATGGAGTGATTTTGCAAAAATAATTTTGCTAATTCTAATGATCATAGGAGGTTGCTCTGGTTCTACAGCAGGAGGTATAAAAATTATCAGATTGTACATTCTGCTGAAATATTCAGTGCTTCAAATTTTAAAAGCTGCAGAACCGAGGATTTTTAGACCAATAAGATATGGTGATATTATTCTAGAGAAGAAAATAATCGACGAGATCATAGCTTTCACGATCCTATATATCCTAATTTTTATTGTATCGTCTATAATCATAGTAGGTTCAGGATATGATATTCTTACATCAATCTCTGCCTCGGCTGCTACTTTAGGTAATGTTGGTCCAGGCATGGGTCTAGCTGGGGCTTCAGAATCTTACTCATTTTTCCCAGTTCATATCAAGCTTCTACTGATCTTAAATATGTGGATTGGTAGATTGGAAATTTTTGCCGTTCTTGCATTGTTTATACCTCACTTCTGGTTAAGAAAATGGTAAATTCTGCAAAAATTAACCTATAACTATTTTTTTAACGCCATCTATTGCTAAGAATTCATCAACTAGTTTACCTGGTATTTTTGTATCTGTAACTACAGTTAATTTCGACTCTACACTGATGTCAGGATCCTCTGCCAGTATGTATCTTATGCAGATGTTCTCTCTTGCAAGAATTGATGAGATTCCTGCCACAATCCCAACTTTTCTGCTATCAGCATAAACTTCTAACACACCAAATCCTAATATTCTTGCAACATCAGCTATATTTGCTACAGGTTTTATAGAAGAGAATACTTTCCTTAACTCTTCATCCTTTTCTATATTTTGTATAGCCATCATCACAACTTTCCTGTCCACACCCACAGCCTCAGCTATTTTCGTTGGAACTAGTTCTATGTTACCACAGTAAGCTTTTCCATTCTTGACCGATATTCCCAATCTTAAAAACTCCTTAACAACAGCAATTTGCGAAGGATATCTTTCAAACTTTTCCACTATTTTCTTCCACATAAAAACCTAGCCTATTTTTATTTTTCAATGTATTCGATTTCAAACTTTTAACTTCCAATAAAATAATCAGGAGTTTAAAACCAAAAAACATTCAATATACATTTACTATGGGTTGGTAAAAAATAAATTTCCATTCCTATACCCAAACTCTGTGATTAACAAGGAAACGATATTCTATGTTGCGACTTTAGCTAAAATAGAAATTGACGATAAAGAGGCGGAAAAATTAAAAAACGATTTTGAAAAAATTTTGGAGTATTTTAATATCTTGGATGAAGTTCCTGAGGATGTTGAGCCTACATTTCACGTTTTACCATTGTATAATGTACTCAGGGACGATATTCCAAAGAAGTCTTTGTCACAGGAAGAAGTCTTGGCAAACACTAGACATAAAGAAGATGGTTTCTTTAAAGGACCTAAAATAATTGAGTAAGTATGATTACTGTAGAAGATTGGAAAGCTAGATTAGAATGTGAAAAAGCTACTGATCTAATTTTAGAATTATTTGACAAAATCAAAAAGAGTAAATTAAATGCGTACATAACTCTCAATGAAAAGGATGCTTTAAATACTGCTGAAAAATTCGATCAAGGTAAGTTAAAAGGAAAACTGGCAGGAATCCCAGTAGCAGTAAAAGATAATATAACCACGAAAGGATTAAGAACTACGTGCGCCTCCCGAATGCTTGAAAATTACATACCTGTTTTTGATGCACATGTTGTTGAAAGATTGAAAGACGAGGGGGCAATAATTATTGGTAAAACCAACATGGACGAATTCGCAATGGGTACAACCACCGAGACTTCATACTTTGGAGTGGTTAGAAATCCCTATGACTTAAACAGAGTTGCTGGCGGTAGTAGTGGAGGTAGCGCTGCAGCTGTAGCTGCAGGTGAGACTGTACTCGCATTAGGTAGCGATACTGGTGGTAGTATAAGATGTCCCGCTAGTTTTTGCAATATTTTGGGTCTAAAACCGACTTATGGATTAGTTTCTAGATACGGTTTAATTCCTTATGCCAATTCGCTTGAACAAATTGGTCCTATGGCATCAAATGTAGATGATTTGGCTTTGCTATTAGAAGTGATTTCTGGAAAAGATGAAAGAGATTCCACTAATGCTGGGATTCAATTTAGATTTAAGCCAGAAAAATACAAAAATAAAAAGCTAAACATTGGGATTATACAAGAAATGAGCGGGAACGATGACGTTATGAGCAAATTTTATGATGCTGTAGATGCAATAAGATCTTTGAACGTAAAAATTAGTAAAATTAGCTTTTCTTCACTTAAATATGCTCTAGCAGCTTATTATGTAATTGCCATGGGTGAAGCTTCATCAAATCTCGCAAGGTACGATGGAGTTAGATACGGATTCACATTAGATGAGCTAGATTCTTGGCCTAGGTTTTTCTCGAAAGTTAGAGCCAAAGGTTTCGGGGAAGAGGTAAAGAGAAGAATTATGTTAGGTAGCTTCGTCTTATCAGCAGGTTATTATGGAAAATATTATTTAAAAGCACTTAAAGTTAGAACTTTAATCATAGGCGAGTTTAAAAATGCATTCAAGCAATTTGATCTACTAATCTCACCAACCATGCCTTCTCTTCCTTTTAAAATCGGAGAACTAGCTGATCCTTTGACTATGTACAAAATGGACGTAAACACAGTACCAATCAACTTAGCCGGGTTACCTTCTCTCTCCTTCCCAATAGGATTTTCAAAAGGTTTACCTGTGGGAATGCAAATAATTGGCAATTATTTTGAGGAGAATCTAATACTGAGCTTTGCAAAGAGAATTGAAGATGAATTAAAAGATACCTTAACTTAACGTTCTATTGATGCTATCATTTCAATTACGATTTTTGCTGCTAATATTTGTGTAGTATAATTCTGATCGGGTATAACTTCCGTTATATCAGCTCCCACAATTTTTTTACCGTATTTGTCCAAAAAAAGCAAAAGATAATCTGGATTTAATCCAAACGGTTCTGGAACTGATACACCTGGAGCAAATGATGGATCAAACACATCCATGTCAATTGATACATAAACTTTATCGTACGACTCGATTTCTTCAGGAATTATGTTTTCTTTTTTTATTTTCCAGGATGTATAACATTTTATTCTCCTATTTCTTTGAATAAACTCTTTTTCTTCTTGCGTAAAACTCCTAGCGCCAATTATGATTATTTCGTATTCTCTATCTTCGTAAATCCTCCTTAAAGTGCAAGCATGATTGTATTTTTCGCCGTTAAACTCAGCTCTAAGATCTAAATGCGCGTCAAAAACCACATAACAGATGTTATCATAAACAGTTGTTGCTGCATATGTAATTGTATGTTCTCCACCTAAAGCTATCGGTATTGTTTTTTTCTTTAATTTTCCCAAAAAATTCCTAGTTCTTTCTACTATTTCCTCAAACTTACCATCCGTATTTATGTTTCCACAGTCACAGATTTTTGATTTAGATACATCGTAATCAAAAAAAGAAGAATATTCCTCAAGATTCCAACTAGCTTCTCTTATTGCATTCGGAGCGAACCTTGAACCAGATCTGAATGTTTGTGTTTGATCATACGGTATACCGTAAATAACAAATTTAGCTTCCTTTAAGTCCGAGTTAGAGACTGAAAAAAAAGAATCTATATGCATATCACTTTTCGGCAATTTTTCTCTTACCAAGTGATTCTATATAAACTATTTCAGCTCCAGGTTTTACTTTATCTTTAACCTCCTCTGGAATTGGCAATTCAAAAGTTTCGTAGGTTTCTAAATCCATTAACTGAGCTGTATCCCCTACGACACTTAAAACTTGAGCTCTCTTCCTCTCAACAATTGGTACATATACTTTTGCAGTAACAGGCTGAACTATACTTCTTTTCTGCTTATCAAATATGCCTATAGCATCAATTCTAGCCTTAGCGGCACCATGTTTACCAGGTTTACTTACTGATATTCCTACAATTTCACAAGGCTCATCGTCAATAACTATATATCCTCCTTCCTTTAGCTGTCTAACTTCAGTCTGCATCTTCAATGTTTAACACCTTTTTCCGTTTTTATTGTGTTTTTAAGTAGGTTTGCCAATTTTAATTTTTTTGATTTATCTACCCTTTTTTAAGATTTTGAAGATTCTTCCTAAGAAAAGTGTTTTGACACCGTTAGCAAAAGAGCGTTTAATTTAAAAAACTTGAGAGCATTTAGATCCAGATCCATCCCAGTAAATGTAGATTCCCAATGTTTACCTTTTTAAGATATCTCCTTGCCACATCGTAGCACTCAAAAACTTGTGACTTTGGTGTAATCGGTAAATCCGATAATCTGTAATCTGGATGAAACACAAGCAAACTGTAAGGTATGGACTCATCTAGTGATGCTAAAAATGATGCTATACCTTTAACTTCTTCTTTATCTACATAATAAGGTACTAACAAGGTTGTAGCCGATAAAACTTCAGGATACTTTTCAAATATTCTTTCAAAGTTTTTCAGAGTTTCCTTATTACTTCTACCTGTAAGAATGTAATGCAAATTTTCGTTCCAAGCTTTTAAGTCAAATTTTACAGTACCACCGCTTATGCTGCTAAGTTCAGCAGCTTTTAAAACAAGATTTTTCCTTCCTGCACCGTTCCATTCCCAGCATATCATTATGTCTCTTTTTTCCAACACTTTCTTGCTAAAGTTTATCGCAAATGCTAATTGAGGTTCTGGTGATCCTCCAAAGTGACAAATACACTTAATCCTTTCTTTCATAGCTCTGTTAACCATTTCATTCACGCTTACAATTTTGCCCTGTTCTACCATTTTGTGCTCCCAGTTTTGGCAATATAAACAGTCAAAATTGCAACCATAATAAAATACTGCTAAATTTGTTCCTTTTAATCTAGTTCCCTTACAAAACCAAGAATTACAGCAATTAGTTGGCAATTTATCCTCATATGAATACAAAATCGCCTTGCTACCGTTTACAAGTGACTTTAACTTATTGTTTTCTGCCCATCTCAATCTACACAAACCAGTTTCTCCTTCAAATAGTCCACATTCATTGGAGCAAAGATTACACTTAACATCGGATTCCCTTTTAATTTTTTCCATACCATCGTGAATTTCCTTTGCAAAATCTATAGCCATTTCTTCCTTACTACATTTTGGACATAAAGGTATAGTATCCGTGTGAGTTTCCCTACCGCATATGACACATTTCATTCTTTAGCACTCCTTTGCGATTTCCAAATTTTATCTCTTCTATTAAAAATTAATTTTTTAGCTAAATATAATTTCTAATTTTCCATTTTTAAATCTTGCACCAACTGCGTCTCTCAATGCTAAGCTTTCTGGTAAAAATACTATCCTTTTCCAGTTACCTAGTATTATTATTAACTCCTTCCCTCTTTTATATAAATTTATTTCCTCCTTAACTGTAAATGGTGTATTTATTTCCATTATTATTTTATCATCTCTCTTCAAAATATTTATAGGCTTCTCCAAATAAAATACATCCGTAGGGTCTCTTCCAGAGTAAAGTTCGTTGGCCAATTCATGAAGTAAATTTCCTACAACCTCTTTAGATCTAAGTTTTACCTCAAAAATTGGTACTGGAAATCTTTCTCTTATTTCTCTGAGATATTTATTTTGTATGTTATACCATTCAGAAAAGTACTTATCCACATTTTCTGGAAGAATCTTATTAACAATTACGCAGTCTATTTTATATCCAAATAGATTTAAATAAGTAAAAGCCCTTTCCGATTCTTTTATCACCATTCTTTCAGGATTCATTACCAATCTAACAGTGGATTTATCTTTTTCAAGTATTTCTTTTACTTTACCAATTTTTATATAAAGTTCTTGAATTTTATCTAAGACCTCATTTGTTGGCAAGGGAACATCCACAATTGGCTCCACAATGGGTTTAACTACTTTTAGAACCTTTCGCTCTATTCCAAAGAGTCTATTCATATACCATTTTGCTACTTCTGGAACGCTTAAAAGTCTTAATGTTTGACCAGTCGGTGCACAATCTAGAATTATTACATCGTACTTTTCGTTTTCATAGAAGTTTAAAAGATTCAACAAACTCGCAAATTCATCAAATCCTGGAAATATGGCTAATTCCTCAGATATTATATCATCAATGCCTTGTGATTTAAAGAATAATACCAAATAATTCTTTATAACCTCCCAGTGCTTTTTTAATTCGTGCTCTACATTTACTTCCATAGCATAAAGATTTTTGTTGAGTTGGGTAGGTTCTGGTCCTATCTTTTTCTGAAAAGAGTCAGAGAGACTATGCGCAGGATCTGTTGACATTATTAATGTTTCGTAACCTAAATTTGCTGCCTTTATGGCAGTTGCTGCTGCTATTGTTGTTTTTCCAACTCCTCCTTTACCCGTAAACAACAGAACTCTTGGTTCCATTTAGGTTAAATTATGGAATTTTTATTTTTAGAGTTTTTCCTTAGAGGAATTTTACAAAACATTGCCAAGAAAGTTCCGCCCTTTAGGGCGGGGGTATGTCAATAAAATATGAATAATAATCATTCTTCCTAATAAAGCGCAAAGGTGAGTAATATTCCAGCGACAATAAGCACATCATTAATAAATCAGTTTTTCATTCTGTTCTCAAAAATTTCACAATATTTTTATAATATTCATATATAATTAAACTACTTTAAAATTTCACACAAAGTTTGATTTGGGTTTTTAAGTTTTGAAGGAAAAATTTATAATACATCTATAGAAGATTAAGATAGAAAGCGAAAGCCGCCGTAGCTCAGCTGGTAGAGCGTCCGGCTGTTAACCGGACGGTCGCAGGTTCGAATCCTGCCGGCGGCGTAAAAAACTGAATGTAGGAACTCATTTTTTATAAAATCGTTGCTTGCAAAACCTTGCTTTTCAAAGCGGAGGCATGCAAGAGGGTGGCGGGAGGGGGTTGTTGGTAGTAGCTTTAAATATTCGAAGCTCAATCAAACTTTTAAGAGAACGTTTCCCGTGAATATAATCGAGATTTGAACTCTGCAATCAATTTAGCCCACTCCTTAATGAAGAGGAGTGGGATGGGGCTGTCGTGAGCCAGCCCTCAACTTCCCGTATGAAGCTTTGCTGCGAAGGCAGGTGGAACGGGAGAAGCTCCGCCCTTTAGGGCGGGGTAGCTTCACTTGGTGTTATCAGGATTTTTGATGGAGATTAATATCCTTCAGCTTTTGTAAAATCTCACCAAGTTCGCGTTTAAGTTCATGAATGTCAAATTCTTGTCCTTTTAAGTCTCTAAGCAAATCAATCTCCTCCTCATCCATTTCAACCTCTTTAGCTATGCTTGCTATCAACTTATCCTCCTCTTTATCAAAATCTATTTTATCACTCTCCTCTTTCTTACCAATTTCTTTACTTTTATTTTCATTCTCTAAGCTTAGATCATTATCTATCTCCTTTGTATTAACTTCAAAATTTTCAAAATTCGAATTGGCGTGCTTTGATGACTCTGACAGTTCATACAAATCAGGTGTTTTTTCTTCTTTTTTTCTACTTTTTAATGCGTAAATAACTAAAGCTACAATTATTATAAAGAAAATGGCACCAGTTAATACTTTAAATTCGAACATCATCAACCACCTCCTTTTGTTTTTTTCAAATTTTTTGGCTATTACATTTTACAATTGATTCACACTCACCTTGAAAACTATCTTCTTAGAAAAAGCTTTAGTTGCTTAGAAGTTGCATTTTTTGGGAGATTCTTTCACAAGATTGTTTAAATCATTTTTAAGCCACTTAAATTCGTATTTCCGCCGGACATATTTATACAACCGCAGAGCGTAATTGGAATACGGCGTTATTCAAACAAGTTTTGTGTCATCATCCTACAAATGATGGTAAACTAAACATCCAGTTAACGAGAGGTGGAACTAATATCAACAGAAGACCAGAAAGTATCATGAAGATGCAAGCAAAGTATACGTACATGTAACTCCCACTACCCTTTACTATGTTTGCCGCAAACGAGTTTGCGAGTGTTATAGATAATATAAGAGCTACAGCATATTGATTAAGAAGACCAGTTGGTATGCTGCTGAACATACCAATATTCAAACCCTGTAAACCACCAGGAAGTTTTGATACGACATCAGTTATACTTCCAGCCCCTGATAACTGAGTAGTGAATATCATTAGAATATTGTTCGTAAAGATGTCCATGAGTTGTGTTATGAAAAGGATAAGCCCAACCATGGAGATATGAAGAGGTATTAGGAGATTTATGAAACCAGAGGATATTAAATCTCTTTTCAACCTTAGCAATACCATTTCAAGGTTTGAGGAGCTAACAATCTCACCAACTACGTTTGCATCCCCTCCAAGATCGATGGCGTCGACGAATATGCCTGTAAGTTTGTGGATAAGATAACTTCCACTTTCACCAGTAAACCTTTCCCAACACAGCTTTGGGTTCAAGCCAAGTGAAAGTCTTCTGTAGAGTTGCAGTACGAGATCTTTGAGTGCTCCCAGGTTTTTTTGATCGATTCTGCGCAGAGCTTCAACCATAGGTACGCCACTATCAGACTTTATCGCACCTAAACTCCTTATGAATGTTGTAAATACTTCATCTCTAGCGCTAATGTTAATGTCATCTTTCTTTCCGAGTATAGCTATTGGTAGCAACATTATACCAGCCAATATCATTCCTAATCCTCTTATGTCGATTCCAGCCAGTTTTGAGTTCAAATTAAAGACGGTTGGTGTTATTACGAGCATAATAAGTAGTAGTGCTGCAATAGGGACCAACAATAGCTGTAATTTTAAAATGATTCTTTGTTCTTTTGACTTTATATGAAAATCGTGAACCTTTCTATCCTTTGGAGCAGCTTTAAAAAGCATACTAACCCCAAATCCACATGTAACTAAGTTTCCGATCGCTGCCACAAGAAAAATTTGAGCAGGATTGCCTAAGCTGTAAATTATAACAGAAAGTAACACAACTATTGAGATTAGTGATGCTGAAACCATTATAGAGACGTATGCATCAGTCCACTTTCTCAGACTTTCAAGTGCTCTCTTGTATTCATCTTTCCTGACAGTCTTAAAGGTTTTCCATTCTTTTTCTAGAAATTCCTTATCTGGCTCTCCTGCCGCTATCGCATTTGAAAGTCTATTTAGAAGGTTTTTTAACCTCCCGTGTTTAACTTTTTCAGCAATCAAATTGCAGGCTGTTGCATAATCGTAGTGCCATTTTTGTGTTAGATCTCTTATTTTCTTGAAGTACTTGCTTGGTACGTATTCTTTCTTTTTGGCAACCATCTCGAATATTTTATCCCTGCTCAGTTGAGCTGTTGATAAAGAAGCCATGTATGTGAGCATGAAAAGCAGATCATTATCCATTAAGAGTTCTTCCTTTTTCTCTTTGAGCTTTTTAAGTATACTTCCTCTTCTTTTTTCGAAATTGAATCGAAATGAGAATTTCGGAAGTTTAGCTGTTTGAAATTTCATAGACTTATACCTTAATGCTTAGTAATCCACTCTTGTATATTTTTGATATAGCTTTAAAGAACTCGTAGAAATCTGTAATACCCTGCTTATGCAGATTTTTCAGAATCTTAGCTCTCTTTTCGACTTCTTTGTATATCAGTTTCTTCTTATTCGGCGGTATACCAAGGCGAGTAGCTATTTTCTGCTCAAGTAGATAGGAACTGCCGTAACCTGTGAAGATGTGTGTATCGGTTGCTGGATCCCACTGGAAGACTTCAACAAAGGAAACACCATCTTTTTGTGAGTCGTATCCGATTATTTCTGCCACACTTAAAACACGCCTTACAAGCTTTCCATCGGGTCTGCGAATAGCGCTCTGAATAACTACGAAGTTTAAGTTATCTATGAACGTTTTTGGCACGTTTATTGGTTCTGTTGTAAGCCTCTGAATCAGTTTTTCAACCGTTGCTGCATGGAAAGTAGACATGACTGGATGCCCAGTCTGCATAGCTTGGAACGCAATATTACCCTCAACACCTCTAATCTCACCAATGAGTATATAATTTGGTCTCTGTCGTAGCGCCGCTTTTAATAGGTCAAACATTGTAATCTCACTTCCACTACCCTCCCCTAGATTTTTGCCTCTTGTACTACCTCTTGTAACTTCACGAGTCCAGTTTTCGTGTGGAATCTGTAGCTCTGGTGTATCCTCGATGGAAACTATCTTAGCTTCAGGACGTATAAAAGCAGTTATTGCATTTAGAAGCGTAGTTTTACCACTGGCAGTTTCACCGCATATAAATCCACACATACCTTCACTTATCAGTAACCAGAGATAACCCGCAATCATGTAATCAAGAGTACCAAATTCTATCAACTGCAGAATACTAAATGGTGTCTCGTTGAACTTTCTGATTGTGAAGTTACTTCCATTCTTACTAATATCATTGCCATAAACAATGTTAATTCTACTTCCATCTGGTAATGTTGCGTCGATGATTGGATCTTTATATGTTACAGGTTTTCCTATTCTCTCAGCGAACTTAACTATGAACCTATTCAGTGCCTCCTCATCATGAAACTCTATAACACTCTTAAGTCCTCCAAAAATCTTATGTTCAATGAATATTGGTCCTAAACCACTGCATGAAATATCCTCGATGTATTTATCTTTTATGTACGGCTCTAGAATACCTAAACCAACCTTATCTCTGATTAAAGCATACTCTAGTGCTTTGTACTGTTGCAGGGTAACTTTGAGTTTCTTAGACTTTTTACCATTTTTGCCGATGAAACTAAAGCCAAGGTTAAATCTTGGCTTAGATGCTAAGTCGAACCGTGCCTCTGTATTTGCGATAATTGACTCCTTACCATCTACTATCTCACAAAGTTCTTGAAGAGCCTCCTTTAATATTTTAGCCTTTTCTTTGTTATCCTCTGGATCAAAATCGACGTTTGCTATATAGTCTACAAGTCTTATTTCGACCTCTTTGAGTAGCTCATCTACACCTGTTAGTAATGTTGGCTCAATAGGAATGTAGTAATTCCTAACATCATTTTTGTTTGGGTATATATGGATGTAAATGCTTCCATCTACTGGATATATTAAATTTGGATTCTCTAGAACACCTTGCTTTTTTCTATCGAGTTTTGATACAAATTTTGGAATTCCAATTTTTTCGATAGGAAGAATATGAAGATATTCAAGCAAGTGTGGGTTCTTCTCAACCTCCTTCTTCATTTTCTCTGGCAGCAATTTGTATATGCCACATTTCCTTAGATTTGCATGGTTATACTCTCCTACAATCTGCTTTGGCTTGAACGGAAAGTTGACTATAACTTCTTGCTTCAATCCTTTCGATTTGTAACCGAAGTCAACCTTACTTGTAAAGTCCCCCATTATTGTAGATGATGAAATAAATTTTTATGCCCGTGCGTGCGATATTGGTATTATCTTCAGCCCAAAGCTGGGATTCACTTCGAAGCTCACTATATTCCCCGTAGTCTTTTTTGCTCCACGTATTTTCGAAACTTCAAGGACACTAACGAATCTATCTCCAATTTGCTCTTTTCTAAGAAGAAGATGGCAGTCGCAGGCTGAACGCATTCTAACAAGTACATCCCTCTTAAATGCATGTTTATGCAGCGTCATTAATATTGTCTTTCCGTTGTCACAGAGTTTTTTTAGCTTCGTTAAAAACTCTAGAATAATATTCTCCGTTGAATATGTTGCGAACATCGTCAGTGAATCAATTATAATTATATTCTCCCTTATTGACTTTATATGACTTGCAACAAGGTTTAGAATATTTTTCATTTGCTCTGCACTCCACTCCATACCTTCTAGATGAACTGGAAATATTCGCAGATAACCCCATGCATAGAAGTCTGATACATCTAAGCTCAGTAATTTCATTTGATTTAGTAAACTCTTTATCGTGTTCTCTGTTGTGTAATACGCTATACGGTGCCCTTGCATTAAGCCTCCGTAGGTGAACTGCTGACACATTACACTCTTACCAGTGTCGTTTTCACCTTCAATTAGTGTTAGCGATCCAAGTGGAATTCCGCCACCCAAGCGTTTATCTATCTCAAAGTTACCGCTCGATAAGATGCCTTTCTCTTTTTCTTTTTCAAGCTCCTTTAAATTCTTAATCATATCCACCACCTTTTCTAGTATACACTAAACTCAGCACTATCGCAAACAGCATTTGAAGTACAAATCACAAGTACATAAGTGCCATTATCTAGCTGCAGACTAAGCTGTAGCTTGGCAGTTTCATGTGGATCGAATATACCAGGGTTTATCAGCTCCTTAGTGATTGTGTACTTTGCGTTTTTCATATAATCCGCGATTGTTGATCCAGTTTCAGTTCTCCCATAAATGAATACATCAAATCTACTAAAGTCTGGAAAACTAACCTCACCCGTGTTCTTGAAGTAGGCTGTCAGTACTGGACTATTGTATGAGACATTTATGATGTCTATATTCGTCTGCAATTGTTTTACAGTTGAATACGCAATATTCCTATAACTCTCAACTGAAGTCTTAGCAATTGATATCGTTCCACTTATGAACATGTAAACCATAGCCAATATTACAGCAGTGACTATTATTGCCGCAACAATTGTCTCAAAGCCCATATTATCACCACGAGAAACAATTACTTGCTTTTACACCATTGTAAAGCACAAATGTGAGTGTATATTCATCGGATGAGAGTGATAAGCCTGTAACATTGAAGCGAAGAGTTTCGCTTTTTTCCCAGTAGTTATCACCATCACCATTCTCTATTATGTAACTAACTGAACTATCACCTGCGGTGAAATGTAGGAAAACACTTGTTGAAGTTATGAATATATCACTTCTTGCAATCAAGTCGAAATTTATTTTTGTCTCACCAGTGTTTTTAACCCAGAAATAAACATCAACGGCCGTCCCATTCTGAACAGCCTTGATGAAAATAATCTTTATGTTTGTTTTTACTTTTTCGTTCAAATTTTCAGCTACAGAACTGTACGTGTGTGCAAGATCTCTAATAGTTGGTATTATTGCCATAACCATGACAGAAACTGCCACTACAGTAGCAATAAGCAATATTGATATCGATATAACTTCCCTTGACATTTTTATTTCTCATTCACAGTCTTTTCTCCAATAGTAGGTTCAGTAGCTTAAAGTCTGTACTTCTGTCACTCGAGTGTATTATTCTGTACAGCCTGTACAATTTAAGTAACATATCCTCAAATCCGTTTTTGACATTTACCAGATCCACGAGCTTCATTATGAACCTTTTAGCTTCACCATTAATATGACCTGCTATTTCGAACACATCAAGCATTGTTTTCAGCGATTGTGCATCATACTTTTCCAACATCTCTTTTACCCATTCCATGAGCTCGTAGAGCGTTATTATATCGTACTTTGTTAACTTTGTAACTTCAGGTATAACTTCTATAGCAACGCTTTTTTTGGGTTTAGCACCAGCAATCTCCTTCTTTTCCTTTTCTATCACCTCCTTTTCAGGTTCAATACGTTTAACATCTTCAGTACTTTTAGTACTCGGGATTTTATCTTTTTTTTCAACTTTTTTCTTCTCTTCTATCTTTCTTTCCCTTTCTTCTTCCTCCTTCGCGGATGCAGAAACTATCTGAGTGGCCTGGGACTGAATTAATTCCCTGGCAGGTCTGCTTTTAACGGAATTTACAAGACTTTGAAAAGGATTTTCTAAGTTGTTCAAAGTTTCACGAATATCGAGTAGTAATCTTTTTATCGAACCTTTAAGAAGGTTAATTTCCTTCTCAAGCTTCTCAAGTCTACTTTCAAGAGTGTTAGTTCTTGCACTTACGGTGCTTTCGTTTAAAACTTCTACATCTTTAGTCATAAGTTGCCACCTTAAAAAAAAGAAAAAACTGAGACTAGGAAAGGTCTTTAAAGTTATCTCATGAGCACCATGACGTTATCGATTGTCGGTGGAGCTTTGAGCTCCATTGGATAACTTGCACCGACTGGTGGTTTAATTTCAACAATGAAGTCCGTATTTGGTGTAATGTTAAAATTACTGAGATCAACTTGTATTTCGGCTTTTTCGTACTCTTCAAGGTAATCATCTGGTGAGTTACCCTGTAAACTGTAGACCCAGTAGACACCATAGTAGCCACCTGAAGCATTCGCTGCATCAGCTGCGGAAGTCGTGGATTTATTATACCTAAATTCCCCCATCTTTCCAGTTTTGGGAACTACCACCGTTATTACAGTCTTGTTGAGATCAATTGGCTGGCCACCGGCAGCTAACTGCAGTGTAAACGTTACGTTGGTAATTTTGTTGTTAATTGTGTCACCTCTGGCAACTACGCTTCCAATAAGCTCCATGCTGCTTGTTGCTTGCTTAACACCCGTGTGCACGGTTTCCTGACCTTTTTGGGTTGCGAAGAAACCTGCTCCAAGTATGACATAGCTGAATACTGCCGCTACTGTAACAAATGCTATTAGTATTATCGCAGCCTCTAAGCCCGTGAATCCTCTATCATCCTTATAAAAATTCAGCCACTTCATGATACCACCTCAAACATACGTTATGTTCGTAAAGCTTGGTGGCAATGTCTTTGTTATTGATAATGATGCTCCAACCGGTGGGCAAACTTCAATTGTAATCTTCTCATTTGGATTTAGTTCACCAATAGCGCTACTCCAGACTGTTGATGTGACGTTTATTACGATTTTATATTTCTCATTAAGTTCTACAACGTTATCATCGTCACCGATGATACACTCGTACCACCATGCACAGTTAGAGCCCCCAGTACCTGGTATGCAGTTACTTTCGTCATAGAAAAGCTGTTTGTAACCCTTGCTGGTTGTTATTTTGATTGATGTCTTGTTAAGATCAACTGGTGAACCACCAGCAGTCTGCGTTACATAAAAGTATATTTTGTCAACTTTACCATTTGATCCCGGAGTGCTACAGTTGAGATATATGTACTGGCCATCAAGTGTCAATGAACTGCTAGCCTGCTTAACTCCTGTGGCAATGACCTTTTTACTCTTCTGCGTAGTGAAGAAACCTGCTCCAAGTATGACATAGCTGAATACTGCCGCTACTGTAACAAATGCTATTAGTATTATCGCAGCCTCTAAGCCCGTGAATCCTCTATCATCCTTTTTAATTCTGTTCACAACTCTGCTCACTTTTCCACTTTTCATTTTATCACCTTATACTTGTCATTCTTATTTTTCCATTGAGCTCTAGAGATAGATTAATATTTAAAAATTTCTTGCACCATTGAAACTTTTGTACCGAAATTTCCTTTTTTTAATTTGAAATCCTGATTTTCACCAATAGTAATGTAAATTGACTATAATCTAACTGAGTTATGGATTTGAATAGCTTGAATAACTGCGTTTACGCATATTTTGAACTTTAAAAAGTGTATAAATTGCATATATATTATAGCAAGCATGATATGCTTCTTTTGCAATAGTGGAGATACAAAAAGAAAAAACACAGTATAGGAATACTTTGGTTGAACCATCAGATTATGCATACTACCACAAAATGTCGCTAAGGAAACTTCGCCCTTCAGGGCGGAGAGGAATTAGGGGAGGAGGGAGTAGGAGGTTTGTTTAGATTGTGTTGAAGATGTTGTAGAGGGTTGCAACTTTCTCGAAACATTTTCATTCCCTCCTCTCTATCTGTCCTTCAGAGGGTTGCTCTGACCCGGCCTGATGACACAAACCGACCCTGTGAAGCTACCGCAAGGTGGTGGAG